>ERZ1023694.10-NODE-10-length-122507-cov-23.270800_pt1 | contig 122507 bp, 118 predicted proteins | sample MGYA00380348_ERZ1023694 | MGnify/ENA primary metagenome ERZ1023694 (study PRJEB33179, sample SAMN07449026) | human gut metagenome | biome: Human-gut; feature: Human associated habitat; material: Faeces | host: Homo sapiens | place: India:Kasaragod | collected... | reverse complement strand
TAAGCTATTATGTGCGAAACGAAAATGCAGACGGAAGCTGGGGTGATTACTGGTATTGGTATAAAGAGTACCACAAATACGGAGATACCTATTCAACAACAGGATATAAAGATGATGCAGAATATCAGCAGGTAAGTGCAAGTGGTACTGTAGATGATGATAAGACCATATATCTAGATGCTTATAAAAAATGGTATACAATAAAATATTATGTAAGAAATGAAAATGCAGACGGAAGCTGGGGTGATTACTGGTACTGGTATGAAACATCTTACAGGTATGGTTCAACATACCACACAGATGGCTACGGAAATGATGAAAGTGGTGCTGATAATGACGTATACAATAACTTCTGTATAAGAGGAACAGTAACTGGCAATAAAGACTGGTATATTGATGCGTACCGCCGCTGGTATAACATCAAGATATATGTAAAAAATGAGAACGTTGACGGAAGCTGGAGTGATGCGTGGTTATGGATAGATGAAAACAAGAGGTACGGAGAAACATACAGTTACACAGGCTATGATAATGATGCCGAATATGAGCAGGTAAGCACAAGTGGAACAGTTGCCGGAAATGTTAATGAAACATTATCAGCATACAGAAAATCATACCGTTTAAATCTTACCGCCGCAGATGGAATTGAAGGTGTAAGCGGGGAAGGCGTATATAAGTATGGGGCACAGTTAACAGTAAATGCAGATGTAAAGAATGGCTACCACTGGCACATAAGTGATGACTGCCATACAGATACAAGTGTATATGCAACAGGCTGGTATGCGTCCGGCAGCAATGATATAAATACATTTTTAGATGGAACATCTTACAACAGCCAGACAATGAAATTTACTATGCCTGGTTATGATGTGAATCTTGCAGTAAGGGCAACTAATAACAGCTATACTATTAACTTTGACCCTGCCGGCGGCACAGGAGAAATGACACCTGCCAATGCGGTCTATGATGTTCCGGTAACACTTCCGGCAAACACATTTACAAGGACAACAGAAGCGGGAACAAGTACATTTCTTTACTGGAAATTTAAAGATAATAATTATGTAGATAATAGCGTAGTAAATAATCTTACAAGTGATTTCAATGGAAATGTAACGCTTACAGCAATCTGGGACGATACCCCGGTTATTACAGCACAGGAGAGATACTTCACAGTAGAAGACAGCCAGTCTGGCAGGATTACATTAGAAGAGCTTTTAAGCACTGCCAAGGTAACAGATGACTGGGACGATGATATTGCAGGTAAGCTTACAGTAAAGAATTACCACGCCGAGAATTATACACAGTTTAAGACAGATGGAGCGGTAAAGATTGTATATACAGCAACAGACAGCAGTGGAAATATCGCGGAAGTACCTGTTATGGCACATATAGTCGATACAGTGGCAGTAGAAGAAGAAAAAGATACATATGTGCGTTTCATAGGACCGGATTATTATAAGGAGTCCTATGAGAACGGAGGACTTGAAGACAACAGTATCTGGAGAAATGATCCTGAATATGCTGCAACGCTGGAGAGAGCAATGCAGAACAGATTAAGCATGACTTATGGATATAATGAAGCAACCTTCTTTAATATACCTATAAAAGCAAAGAAAGCGGCGAGTGAATCAAGAGACCATCTCGTTGAGCAGTGGGTATTTACAAAGCAAGATATAAAAGCTGTAAAAGAGTATGTCAATGAACACGGCATAGGCAATATGAAAGAGCCGGATGCACTTGCTAAATTCAGGATACAGTTTGCGCACTGCAAAAAGCAGTAACAAAAAATAAGATAGCAGCGATTGAAGGAATGGATATTAAGCAGTAAATGCTTTATATCGGTTCCTTTTTTATTGCCTTGTAAAATGTGACGGATTCCGTCACATAGGAAATTAAAACTCTATATGATGCGAGGACAGATAATGAAGAAAAAAGAAGCATTAAAGGTTGCGATTTACAGTTCATACGCAAGATTACCACCGGTAATGATGATGATAGTAACTTTAAATTAAGATGGATAGATGTGACGGAATCCGCCACATTTGAAAGGATTAATTATGATATATGAAAATAACCAGACATTTCCATTTGCAGCGTATGTTGCAAACCTTGGAAAATATACAGAAGGGGAACTTAAAGAAGAATTAGTGCGTTTTCCGACAACCAAAGAGCATATGGCAGATGTCCTTAAAAGAATAGGCATAGGTCAGAAAAGACCTGATGGTGCGCTCTATGAAGAAGTCTTTGTTACAGGCTATGAGTGCAATGTAAGCAGTCTGTCCGGGTATCTGACAGAATATACCAATCTGAATGAACTTAATTATCTTGCAGAAAAGATAGATAAGATAGAAGACGGCAGCAAAGAAAAATTTGAGGCACTGCTGGAAGAAGGTGACAGCATACATAATGCCAAAGATGTAATTAATCTCACAGATAATCTTAACAACTATAATCTTATAAATGCAAAGTCAGAAGAAGATCTGGGTATATATATTATTCATGATGTAGAAGAAAGAGAAATTCCTGAATGGCTTAATGATTATATTGATTACGAAGGTTATGGCAGGGATTATGCAATCAATGAAGGAGCAACACTCACGTCGAAGGGCTATGTATACAGCACAGGTTATGACACAGAGTATTACAAAGCGGCAGATGATATTCCACAGGAAAGCCTTGTAACAGGATTTAATGAGGAAAAGACAGAAAAAATGGAACTGGAAGCTCCAGAAGAAGCACCAAGAATGTAAAGGAGAAGATTTATGGATAACAGATTAAAAGAAAAAAATAACAGGCAGACAAACACAGATGAGCAGAATAAAAGAGTAATCAGGTATGCTGATTATATTTCAGCAATGAAAAAGAAAGGTACTAAAGATGAAAGACAGTAGAAATAATGTGACGGAATCCGTCACATCTGAAATCGGGATATTGGAGGATAACTTTAAAGAACTTGATAAAAATATGCAGGCAGAACAAAAAGAGCCTGATATATATTCAGCAAAGCTTCCAATAATTATTGAAGAACTGCGTTCACAGGATAAGCAGGTAGTAAGTGAAGATGAGTGGTGCAAGTATACAGCACTTGCCAGTGTTCCGGTTGCAGGTGCTGTATATATGCTTCTACAGGGTGCTGAAAAGAATCTTAATAAGAAGAATTACTGTCTTGCAGCATTTAAGACTAATCTTGTATATACAGCTGTGTTTATCATAATAGCATTAATTCTAATCTTTACAGGAAGATACATAGGAAAAAACAGTGTAAGTTCTGAAAAGGCTGTTGTATCAGATGAAAGAAATATTGACGATGATATGCACGAAGACATAACAAATGTTTCAGAGCGTAATTCAGTAAGCGGTTCTGACACGATAAAACAATCAGATTATTACACATACAATGAAAGCTTAAGGACACTTGATTTTATGCTTGACGGAGTGGAGTTTTCATATCCGGTAACGGCAAAGCAGATTAAGGCTGCCGGCTTTACTTATATGGCACAGGCTGCACAGCCTCATTCACAGTCAGTTATGTCATCTTACAGCAGCCAGCAGGGAACAAAGGCGGCATTGACAGTTACACTGTCAGATACAGATAAGGACGATATTAAGTGCAGTGAAATGCAGGTTAATTTTTCCAGCAATACTGAATTTCTTGGACTTACGAATAAGTCTGATATTGATAAGGTAAGAAGTGTATTTGCAACAGCGGATAAGGAAGACATAACGGATTACAGCGACAGCACTAAGACTGGAAAAATTGTATATAGTGTCGGAATATTTAAGATATCAGTTTCGCTAAAGAATGGAACAGTATCGTCAGTAACAATTAAGTAACAGATTTAAAAATTAATATAAGAGAAAACAGGAGGATTCATTATGAGAGGAATGAAAAGAGAAATAGGAGCAAAGAAAAAGAAAAGACTTGTGGCAGTGATAGTAATAGCTTTAATATTAGCAGTTATTTCATATTTTGCTGCAAAAGCCGGAATACCAAGATTTAAAGGACTGGTATTCTTTTCAGTATTCATTTTAATATCCGGCACAGGTGTGTATATGGTATCAAAGCAGCCAGACAATGATGATAGATATTAATTAAAGATAGGAGATAAAGATTATGTATCAGAATATAACAGATATGGCATTAAATGCCAAAGATAAAGCAAGAATTCAGATGATAACAAGGATAACCGCTATGGCAGTCATTGGGTTGTTTGTATTCGTTGTAATGTATTATCCACAGACTGCGGTATTTGCTGCAGATGCCGGTGAAGGAGCAGCACTTGTAAGTAATACTGTTGGCAAAGTGTACGATATTATGGCGGCTTTTGTGAGCTCAGTAGGTGCAATAATAGTTCTCTGGATGCTATTTGAAATGGGAATGGCAGTACAGTCACAGGAAGGAACTATGCAGGCGAATGGTATTAAGAAAGTCGGTGGTGGTCTTGTAATGGTACTTGCGCCACAGCTTATAAGCGGACTTATCTAAGGAGCAGTATATGGATATAATAATATCACCAGTAGCACTGTCTGCTCCGCAATGGGTAATAGATTTACTTCAGGGCGGAACAATATATGCACTTGCACAGCAGCTGTGGCAGTTTGTCATGAATATTGTTATTGCACTTATGGGAATGAATGTGAGTGATTTTACTGCAGATGGAGCAGGTGCGTGGGAATATATAACAGATACTGTGTATCCGTTATTCTTAGGAATGGGCGCAGTTTTTCTGAATATGTTTTCAATGGCGGGTTTCTGTAAACAGGCAAGCAATTTAAAAGAAGGAATAACGATTGAGGCACTTATGGAATTGTTCATAAAGCTTGTAGCTGCAAATATGCTTATGCTAAACTGCCTTAACATAATGCAGGAATTTACATTATTTTCAGTAAAAGCTAGCGGGCTTCTTTTAGGCAGTGGCAGTATTCCGAGCGTTGTGGGAGATGATTACGATGTAGGCTTTACGCTTGCAATGTCGTCATTAGGGCTTATATATCTTATCATGTCGGGTGTATGCTCAATTACAATTTTAATAGAAGTAGCCGGAAGATTTGTTAATCTCTTTATGCTTATGGGAGTAGCACCTGTTGCACTTTCAACCCTTGCCGGAGGAAAGGGCTTTGAACAGTCAGCAGCGAGCTGGTTTAAGAGTTTTCTAACAAGTACATTGCAGATTATTGTAATAGCACTTATTATACAGCTTGCTTCAAGAATTAACTGGAGCATAACGGCGGTTATGGATGCTGGAGGACTTACTTCTTGGTTCAATGGTGCTGTAGGAGTAATAGCCTCGCTTATATTCATGCCGCTACTAACATCGTGTGTAAAGCAGTCAGATAATTTCTTAAGACGTGCATTTGCATTAGGATAAGAAGGTGCAGGCTTAAAACGTGACGGAATCCGTCACAATGCACAGCAGATAATATTTAATAAAATGGTTCGGAATATAGAACACATACAAATAAGTAATAATAAGTATCAAGGAGTCACGGATAACATTATATGCTGGAATTTAACGGCATATAAGGTATCTGTGGCTTTTTTGATGGAAAGGAAATAATGGGAGGAAACAATCTTAAGATAGATATTAATAAAGATTTTTTAAAAGAGTACAAGAATGACTTTTACAAAGGGTTTTCAGTCACTGATATTGTACATATCATTGCAGGACTGTCAGTATCAGCAGTCATTATGACTATAGCTGTTATGCTATTTAAGATAGATGTGGTATTTGCAGTATACATATCTGTGCCGTTTGCTGCACCATTTATTCTTGCAGGTATATATAAATACCAGGAATATTTAAGTCCTAAAGAATATGTTTTAGAAAGACAGTACACGCAGAGTATTTCAAGAATACATTATGAAACTGATGAGCCTGATGTATCACGTTATTTTACGATGCATCATTCTGTACAGAAACAGGGCAGTATGAATAGTGTATTGGAAATAATAAGAAAGAAGGTGGGATAATGGCACTGATATTTAACGCAACTAAGAAATTTCAGGATAGTGTAGTATTAACAAGTTCTTCGCATTCTGGCAAGTATCCACAAAATTCAAGGGATGCCATACAGATAGCCAAGGCACATAAAAGCGGGATATTCCAGATTGAGCAGACAGGAGCAAGAAAGCTGTATGACAGATGTTACGCATTTACAGATATTAATTATATCAATCAGGACAGAGACGACAAAATCAAGATTCTGGAGAAACTGATGGATTTTTTTAAGTCAATGCAGCTGTCTTTCAAAATTACGATTGTAAATGAATATCAGGATATGAATCAATTCATAGATGACATTTTTGTCAATAAGAATGATGATGAATACCCGGTCATAGCCTCAGGGATAAGGGAATGGATAGATGAGAAAAAAGAAGAAGCAAGAATATATGATGTGAAGCGCATACTGCTTCTTACACTGACAGTAAAAAGCAGTACATATGATGAAGCAAGAAGTTATTTTCTTGGAATGGATATAGAGATAGAAAGAGCATTTGCAGCGTTTAAAAGTAAGATTGTTCCTCTTAATGGTGAACAGAGACTGGAAATAATCGACAGGTTTTTTTATAAGGAAGATGCTGGAGCACCTTACAGCTTTGAAAGTGATGCATTATATGATGTCATTCCTGTATCAATAGATAATTATAAGGATTTTATGATATTCAATAAGAACCAGTACGTTTCTGTATTATTCGCAAGAAGATTTAACACATCAGTAGATGCCAATAAAGCGATATATACACTGTCTAACAGAGAATATCCTTCCTTCATAACAATAGATTACGCCCCTGTGGCATACGATGTGACTAATAATGCATTAAAGAGCATGTTCGGCAATAATGAAAGGGCAATAGCGCAGGAAGCAGATGCAAAGAAGAATAATAATCAGGCTGTTACGGGAATTTCTTATGCCAAGAAAAAGAAAAGACGGGAACTTGAGCGTTATATAGATCAGGTTGAAGATGATTCTGAAGAGTGTATTATGGCAGATCTTATTATAACTGTAACAGCTGAAAGTGAGGATGAGCTTGTAAGAAGAATAGAAGCTTTGCAGGCACAGTCGAAAAAACTTGGGATAACACTTGATACATACAATCAGGTGCAGCTTAAGGCATTCAATACAGCACTGCCTACGGGATGCCGACAAGTTAAGAAAATGCGTCCATTTCTTGCAAGTTCCCTTGTGGCAATGCAGCCTTTTTATTCTAGGAATCTCGTAGAAAAGGGCGGAATATTCTACGGAACAGATACAACAACACAGCAGCTTGTATTTGCTAACAGAAAGAAGCTCGATTCACCTCATGGTGTAGTTATTGGCAATACAGGTTCTGGTAAGTCAATGTTCATAAAAATGACGGAAATATCACAGGTGCTGTTATCAAGCGATGATGATATTCAGATAATAGACCCGCAGAATGAAACACAGTTCATATGTTCACTGTATGGTGGTAAGTTCCTTGATATGACCCCAAGGGGTGACATACATATCAATCCTATGGAGATACCTTTAAGCGTATTTGAGAGTAAATCAGAAAAGGTAAGACATACATTCATATCATCTGTCACTGGATGGGCGAACAGCTTTACAGAGGCTGTCATGAAGAATATGGCATATACAGCAGAACACAAAGCATTTATGACAGATGCAGTTGCCAAGGTGTATGACAGGACATTTACAGCAAAGAAACTTGTACAGCCGACAATAAAAGATGTAAGGAATGAGCTTATAAAAATGGAAGAAGAGTCTGGATATGATGTGGATAAACGTATTATTCATATGATGACTAATTCCCTTAAGCCTTTTACTGAAGGAATATATGATATGTTTGCATATCCATCTGATATAGATATAAGCAGTGAAAGGCTTGTATCATTCGGACTTAATAACATATCGGACGATATATGGCAGCCAGTAATGACTACAATTATGTTCTTTCTGACTAACAGAATTGAATTTAACCAGGAATTACAGAGGGCAACAAGATTTATAGTTGATGAATGCCAGTATGTAACTGAGAGTATATCTACTGGAAATATTCTTCTTAAAGCAGTGCTTACTTACCGTAAATTTGGCGGCATTTGCACAATGGCATTCCAGAATTTTGCACGTGTTGTAATGAGTGAAGATTTAAGAGATATGCTTGCCAACTGCGGATATAAGATGTTTTTCAAACAGGAAGGCACTGATGCTGGTGCGTTATCAAAGATACAGAGTTTAACGGATATAGAGTATGAAGCATTATCTAACGATACTAAAGGCAGAAGCGTTATGGTGTGGAATGGGAAGGTAATACTGCTCGATGCCTTTATGAAAAATACTAATCCGCTGTACGAGCCATTTTCAACGAATTTCCATGAAAAGGCTGCTAATAAACTTAATAATGCAGAACAGAAAGAGTAATATATATGGCTGTAAAGTTATCAAAGAAAAGTATTGGTCTTAGTAATAAAGGCATAGGAAGAAGAAAGAATTATATCGAAAATCCGGTAGATGACATAATCAAATCTTCCGGAATAAGAATTAAAAGCTACGACAGCAGGCAGATAGCTTTAAGAAGATATATATCAAGAGAAGATGAGCAGCTTTTTAATGAACTGCCGGAGAGACAAAGAAGAAAGCTTTTAGAGGAATTTGTTCAGACAAAAGAGTATTCAGAGTTTGTAAGCGTGGCAGAGCAGTACAGAAAGGAAAATGATTTTGTATATGACAGCATTACGTCTGATCATAATATAAAAAAGAAAAATGGCGCTGGCTATATGTATTCATATGACAGCATATCGTTAAGTGGAGACAGTCATTTATCATTATCACAGGAAGAAATATCGCAGGAGACATTATCAGAAGCCGGTAGTTATTATAATGATGAAGTATATCAGGAAGCCACAGATGTTTCATATAAGAAGTCAGATGTATCTGAACCGCAGTATACAGGAAGCGGGGCGGTACAGGAAGAACAGATAGCAGAAGCCACAGCAGAGGATACTAATGCAGTTATAGCAGTTCCGGAAGATAAAAAGCGTATAAGCAGGATAAAATTATCAGAAGAACCGGAAGACGATAATAAGCCAGCAGCCAAAAAAAACTCTGGCTTTAGTGGCAATATTACAATGGCAGATGATACAGCTGCAAAAGCTGCATCTGAACAGACAGACAAACTTACAGAAGCTTCCATTACAGCTTCTTGTGGCGGAACATCTGAAATAGTAAAAGCTGCAGGACAGGCAGCTAAAAAATATGCAGATATGATTAAGCAGGCAACAGGAGATGACGGGCCAGGTGAAAGTGATGTAGGAACAAATAATGCTTCAGGTGAAACCAATTTCCACCCCGAAGAAAAAGGCTTTATTAAAAGTGCGGCTGCAATAATTATGACAGCAGCTACAGCAGTTCTTACATATCTTGGCTCTGCACTTATGCCGGTGATAGCATTGATACTATGTGTAGTTGTTATAGCGACAGTTCTGGTGTCGGTAATAAGTTCAGTTGCAGGTGTTATAACTAATACAGTTAATAAAGTGTCCTCAGGAATCAGGACATACCTTCTCTCAGAAAATACTATAAGCTATTCAGATGATCTAAGGGAAGCTGCAACTGATAATGAGATACTTAATTATGTGAATTACTTAATGGCAATTATGGAGGTTGAATCACATGGGGAAGGCTGTGATCCGATGCAATCAAGCGAATCTGCAGGTCTGCCACCGGGAAGTTTTACAGACCCTAAAGATTCAATCCGGCAGGGAGCTTATTATTTTGCAGGCTGTCTTAGTCTTGCAAATGAGAATGGCTGTGATCTGATGACAGCAGTTCAGGCGTATAATTATGGAACAGGTTTTATTAATTATGTAGCAGATAATGGCGGACAGTACACACTGGAACTTGCAATCAGCTTTGCAAAAGAACGCTCAGGAGGGATACAGGTTGATTACAGCAACCAGGTAGCCGTTGACTATAATGGCGGCTGGAGATACGCATACGGAAATATGTTCTATGCACAGCTTGTTAATCAGTATATATACAGCTATGAAGATGAAGCTGTACAGAAAATAGTTGATGAGGCAATGAAATATTATGGCTGGGAATATAGCTGGGGCGGCAGTAATCCTGAAGAAGGCTTTGACTGTTCTGGACTTGTACAGTGGTGTTATTTACAGGCTGGCATAGAACTTCCAAGAACATCAAGAGAACAGTTTGAATGGTGTGAAGAAATATCAGTTGATGATATTGTTCCCGGTGATCTGCTGTTCTATCAGAATGAATCATCTGGTGGTGAGATTGGACACGTTGCAATCTATATAGGTGATGGTAAAGTGTATGAGGCTGGAGACCCGATTGGCGTATATGACAATAACGATAACTGGCATCAAGATAATTTACTTTATGCAGGACGCATAATTCATTTTGAACCGGAAGAAAACACAGAATAAAAATTATATTTTATGCTACTAAATTAGATAAATAAGAAATATAAAATACAGAATTTAATAAAGAAAAATGTGACGGATTCCGTCACACAGCAAAATAATTTAACTGGAAGGAAAAATAAAATGATGGATTTGGTTTTAGAAAAGATTGATTTTGAATACGAGCTTTATTTTATGGATATGATGAAGAGTGCAAAAGAAAATATTTTTGCAAAGAGCAGAGAGATTGAATTGAAGAAAGCAATTGTGATTTTTTTAAAGGATAATGTACATAACAATAACAATATCAAGCTCATAAAAATGACAACAGCTGACAATCTTATAGATGAATTTTACAGATATGTAACTGACCACGAGGATTTAGGAAGAGAAGAAGCTATGAATAAATATCTTGAAAATTATATAAAATGATGGAATTATTTTACAGAAAATCGGAAAATTATTTTTTAAGAGTCTCTTATAAAAAGATACAAAATACTAAAAGTAAATTACAAAAATCAAAAAGCTCCACCGGCAGATTTTAAAATTCTGCGGGTGGATTTTTTAATGAAGGGCGGTGAAGATTTAATGAATTTAGAAATTGCAACAGGAAATTATAAGTCTGAAAAATGTAAATGTCTGTGTGCTGTTTTTGAAAAAAGGGGTATTAGGGAACTCCCTAACAAGTCCGCAAGCCACTTTTTAAGTGGTGATTTTGTATTACAAAATGCGTATCTTGCCAATGTATAACAGAGGATAAGGAGCAAAAAGTGCATCATGTGGCAGAAAGTGCATCACAACTGCCACAGGCAGGTAAATGCTGGTGCCACAGGTGATTTATGATTTGTGGCAATTTTGTGGCAGTGGCAGCTTTGTGGCAATTTTGTGGCAGCTATTTTTGAAAATTGTGGCAGTTTTGTGGCAGTAAAAATTTTAAAAATAATAAGAACAGGAGTGTAAATATTATGTCGGTATCAATACGAATATCAGATGATATGTATTACGAAATAATGAAGTTAAAGGCTGATAAAGTAAGCATAAACAAAACGGTAGATATGCTGCTTGGATTAGCACTTAAGGGAATTGAAAAGTGTGAAATGAATATAAGCAGCTCGGATGAAGCAGGAAATGATAATACAGATTTTCCGGAGAGAGTAAAAAAAATTTCTGAATACATTTTTGAAGAATTGAAAGAAAGCTATGATGTTTCTATTGAATCAGAAAATGAAAATGAAAATTCACAGAATGAAGAATCCGAAAATGAAAATTCAAAAATGCACATACAGGATTTGGAAAAACAGATTTCGGATTTTCAAAAATCAGAGGAGCATTTTTTAAAAATTGAAAATGAGCTTTCAGAAATTTCAAAACTCATTTTTGAAAATCGTAAATTATTAGATGAAAAAATACAAAGTACAGAAGATGATTTATCCTCTCCCAGCATTGACTGGACAACGCTTGTAACTCCACCACCGGAGATGTATTACAACATAACAGCTGACAGGACAGAGTATCCTTATATTCTTCCTGATGATGTCAAACCGTGGAGTTATATGAAATGGAAAATCAAGGAAGAATATAAAACAGCAACGCTGGAATTCAGTTCCAATATAATTGCAGTAGCAGATTTCCTTCATCAAAAAATAATGATAGCAAACATATTGGATATGCAGGTGTGGTATCAACAGACAGCAGACAGTCTTGAAAATCTTATGCTGATATGTGAAAGAAGAGTTCTTAAAACATTCAATGGCGAGCTGCCGCTGTGGTTTAAGACAGGAATACAATTTACACATAATACAGATTATAACAGCCAGCTGTATGCAAAGCAGGAAGAAATAAACGAAGAAAGAAAAAGGAGAGGACTATATGAGTTTGAGTGTTTCAGATTTTAATAACAGGATTATAAAAACAGAGAAAGAGATTGATGTTCTTCAGGAAAAAATAAATAAAAAAAAGAAAGAGATAGCAAATCTTAAAAAGCAGAAGCACATACAGGAGCTCAAGGAACGCACAAAGAGAAATGAGAAAATAGTATCAGCCCTTGAAGAAAAAATTGGCGGTGATATATCGGAAGATATGATAAATCGTTTTGTTGAATTCCAAAAAATGAATTCTGAGAATAATAATTATGAAACAGAAAAATATCAGAATAAAAATTATAAAGATGATAAATCCGATTCTTATTATTAAAATGGCGGTGATGTTATGAAAAGAAATAAGAGTCCAGATGGATACAGAAACAAAATGCTGCAGGTAAGACTGACAGAGGCAGAGAATGCAGCATTTAAGATTCTTTATGAGAAAGCAAAGATTGATAATGATGGGCTGCTGGTGAGTGATTTTATCCGCCAGCAGCTCCTTTTTGTAAATGATGATAAGCGATTAAAAGAAATATTTAATGAAATAAGAAAAATGCGTACAGAGTTACATCAGGCGCAGATGTCTCTAAGACAGTTAGAGGATAGTGCTTCAAGAGAATATTTCAACGAGGTGATTAATGATATTGAAAATAAGATTAATGATCTAAGAAATGAAATGAAGGTGATAAATAATGGCAACAACAATTCTAAGGAATATGAAAGAAGCGAAGAATAGAAAACCATCGGCACATTTACATAACGCGATTGATTACATAATGAATCCCGAAAAAACTGAAAATGGTATGTGGATTGGAAGCAACTGCGGAATTACATCGCAGGAAATATACGATGCAATGATGACGACCAAAAATGAATTTAATAAAACATGGGGAAGGCAGGGTTATCATTTTGTAATATCATTTAAGCCAGGTGAAGCTGATGAGCGGACATGTTTTAATGTGGCAAAGGAATTCTGCGAAAAATATTTAGGTCAGGGCTATGAGTATGTATTTGCAGTACACAACGATCACGCACATATGCATGCACATATAGTATTTAATTCCGTTGGCAGATATGATGGCAGCAAGTATAGATATGTGAATGGAGACTGGGAAAAGTATATACAGCCTGTGACGGATGAGATAACGGAAAAATATGGCTTATCCCGTCTTGAATATGATAAGAGTAATAAGCGTGCCGGACGTTCTTATGCAGAACATAAAGCATTAAAAGCAGATAAATTCACATGGAAAAGTATTATACGTCTTGATATTGATATGGCGGTATCAAGATCTGACAGTATTGAAGAATATTATTCTGAAATGGAACGTATGGGATACAAGATAAGAATAGGACATTCAGAAAAGCATGGCGAATATGCAGCATATCACCACCCTGCAATGAAGGAAGTACAGGGAAGAACTTCCAAGGCGACCAGAAGAGATTATATCCTGGGCGATAATTATACTATTGCGGAAATAAAAAAAAGAATCCGGCTTAAGAAAAATGGTGATAATCATTATTATATACCGCCGGATAAAATATATGTCGAGCAGACACTGCATACAATAAGTGAGCATAAACAGCAGTCACGTTTTCAAGCCTGCGCTGTAGTAAGATACCAGCACGCAAGACAATATCATTATTTTGATATGCAGTTAAAAGACCAGATACAGGTAAGAAAAGACCTGCTTGCAATAGATAAGCTGCGTGAAGAGTGCAACTATATTCTTGATAATGACATAACAGATATAAGCTGTGTAAAGCAGCGGCTAGAAGAAGTGACCAAAGAGATAGGAGAGATTAAAGCAGCTTCTTATGATGCGGCATTAGCAGACAGCATATATACTGCTGATGAGCTAGAAATCAGGAAAGAATATTATTCTCTGTATGACAGGCTTATGACAGCAGACAGCAGTATGTCTGATGAAGAATATGAAATTCTGTCAGACAGACTTGAAGAGCTTGAGAGCAGCTATGCTGATATACTGTCAGCACCGATGACAAAAAAGAATTCTATTCTACAAGACAGTCTAAACAGCTTATATGAAGAAAGAAGGATACTTAAACGCATCGTAAAAGATGAGGAAGTTTATAATGGCGTGACGGATTCCGTCACATTTAAAGATAATGTAAAAGATGCTTCTAAAAATAAAGATAGAAATATGGAAAGGTAGATTGTAATTATGGAAGATATTATAATAATAGCAGATGATTCAGAGAAAATACCTGATAATAAAGAAAGCACTGATAATAATCCAGGTATAACAGATGAGAAGTCTGACAGCAGGAAGCTGAGTAATGATGAGATAAAAGAAGCAGAAAATGCTGTAGATTACCTGTGTAAGCTCTATAAGATAACGATCAGTAATGAAACACGAAAAAAGATTAATACAGCAGCGAATGCGAAATGTATAATTACCGCAATTGCAGCCTTAAGAACAGGTGCGGCTGTAAATGAAGCTGTGGCGGCAGAGGATTTGCCAGAGTCGGTTAATACAGCAATTTTCACCTTATACACTTCAAATGACGAGCTTAATAAGAAAATAAATGAAGCTGCTGATACAGTAAATAATCTTAAGAATTCCAATGATGATATAAGACAAATTTTTGAGACAGAAATCAAAAATTCGTTTGAAAGAGAGAAGCAGGCAACCAATGCACTTATTGAACAGTATAAGGTATCCCTTGAAGCAAAGGATAAGACATATACGCTTATAATGCGTAACAATAACGATTTAAAGAAAGCAAATGAAAAATTAAAGGGTGAAGTGAATACTCTTCAGATAGAAAACGACAAACTTAAGGCAATGAATGCCCTTCAAGATAAAGATAAAACGGGCACGGCACAAAATCAACAGCCAGCCGCACAGCAGGCTTTTAATAAACAAAACAATGATAATAAAGGTATATCTTTATTTACAAAAATGAAAAATCACAGAAATAAGAGTCAGCATAATAATCATGATATGGATATCTTCATCAGTGATATTTTATCTAATAATAAATTTACAAAAGAGCAGAAGGATTATCTTATGAGCTGTATAGAAGCCGGTGCAGATTATGAATTTGTAAAGAAGATTGCTATTAGGGAGCTTGATGTTGATATGATGAAAAGACTTGCAAGGTATTACAAAGGTAAATAAAGATGAAATATATTGACACCATATACGATACCATATATAATATAAGCAGGAGGTATATCTAATGTCTAAGTGGGATAAACTGATAGCACGAATATTAAATTTATCAAAAGATCTTCGATTTGATGAATTGCGTAAGGTATTGGAAAGCTATGGATATGAAATGAATGCTCCAAGAAGCGGAAGCAGTCATTATACATTCAGAAAGCAGGGCTGTATGCCAATCACAATACCAAAGCACGAACCGATAAAGAAAGTATATGTGGAAATGGTAAGACAGGTTGTAGAAAGTGAGGAGAATAATGATGAAAACGCTTAATGATTATATGGCAATGTCATATCGTATGGAAATTGTGGAAGATAAAGATGAAGGCGGATTCGTGGTTTCTTATCCGGATTTGCCCGGCTGTATTACCAGCGGTGAAACAGTAGAGTGTGCTGTTGCAAATGCACTGGATGCGAAAAAGGCATGGATTGAAGCAGCATTGGAAGATGGTGTAAAGATTCATGAGCCAGACAGTCTGGAAGATTATTCCGGACAGTTCAAATTAAGAATTCCACGAAGCCTGCACAGATCACTGGCAGAACATTCACAGAGAGAAGGAATCAGTATGAACCAGTATTGCGTATATCTTCTTTCAAAAAATGATGCAGTATTTTCAAAATGAAAGGAGTATATCATAACGAATTTAACGATATTAAAAAAATATAAAACTGGCACTAGATGGCAGTGATTATATGTGCTATAATAAACTTGCGTGAAAAGGATTTGAGGCAGATGTAACAATCTGTTTCAAGTCCTTTTTTTGTACCCTGAAATAATAAATGTGACGGAATTCGTCACACATATAAGGAGGATCTATTAATGGTAAAGAAAAATGAAGTGAGACGATTATTTGAGATAGGAGCAGTAAAAGGGTATCTTCCGTCTGATATAGCAGCAATGGAAATTCATATTAATAATATGGGCAATTACACCGGAGCAGTATTTATTGACCCAATTAAAAAGGAAACAGGCAAGCCTATGCCAGTGCTTAATCTTGATGCTTTATATGAAAGTGTAAAAAATTCTGAGGATATTATTGAGGCAGGTGTAAGGTCAGCAGGCATAGTACAGGATTTTCTTAAAAATACATATGTACCTAATATTGACTTTTCAAGGCTGCCTGAGCTGATGAAGGATTTTGATAAGATAAGCGACAGATTATATCTTTCAGCAGTATCACCATCATATAATAATGAAAACACAGCAATGTTTGAAGTACAGGGAATGCGTTTTGTCCCAAAGCTGCTGTTAGCCCAGGAAGGCAGTGACAGCATGGTAGCACCGCTTCCTAGAAGCGCAGTTAAAGATATGGGATTGACAGAACAGGAATTTTTTACAAAGGTGTCTGAAAATACTAAAAATGTACTGAAACCTGAAATCAGAAACATATCTGATATTTTTAATGATATACAGCCGGATATTGCTTCAGAAGCTATGGATATGTCGATGCTTGTAGTAACATCGCAAAATAAAATAAAAGGCGCAGCTTCACTTATACTTGATGATACAGTGTTAAGTCAGGTCGCAGCAAGATATAATAATGCTAATTATTTTATAATTCCTTCATCAATAAGCGAAGTAATAGCAATGCCTGTAAATGAATTCACTCCTGAGACAGCGGAAAGTATCGCTATGCTTACCCAGATGGTCGAAGAGGTTAATGATACACAGGTAGCTAAAGATGAAATACTGTCATATGATGTATATCATTATGATGCACAGAAGCATAAGCTAGATAAAGCTACAGATTATTGTATAAATAAGCAGTTAGATGAAGCACATCAGGCTCTTCCAAGAGCTGATGAAGAGCTTAATGAACAGATTGAAAAAAATGATAATATAAAAATGTAAAGTGGTATTTTCCTGAAGGAGAGTATCACTTTTTATTATGTGACGGAATCCGTCACGCTGAAAGGAGACACAATGACCATTAACAGTAATAATTATGGAAATCTCATTGAAAAATTAAGAACCATACATAATATATCGCAGGATACGCTTGCAAATATTCTTCTTATCAATACAGATACATTATCAAAGGTCGAAAAGGGAAGTGCAAAGCTGTCAGACAGTCAGCTAAATATGTGTGCTAACATATTTGATGTCTCAAAATTTGCTTTGGAAAATGGAGAAATAAGACCAAGAGTAAAGCGTGCAGAATTACAGTTCAACCTTGACAAGCTGCTTGAGCAGTATAAGGAAGCTGTCGAAAGCCAGTCATATATGCTTAAAGCGATACAGGAAGCAGTGCCGCCGGAAAGATATACAGCACAATATTCAGAGATGCCGGAATATTATATACAGGGCTATTTTGTACTTGATACATTTACTGGTGATTTTGTCAGAGATAAAGACAATTTTCCTGTAAAATATGACACTGCAAAAGAAGCATTGGATGCTGCAAGACATATGGATAAATCATACAAAAATGCTACGCAGAATAAAAATGTATCAGCAGAAAATAAAGATGAAAATGTGACGGAATCCGTCACATCTGAAAAAAATGTATTAATCAATGAAGAATCTGATAATCAAAAAATGATTTTATCAGATGATAAGGCATATGAAAATGCAGAAGAAAAACCAATGAGGTTGTAGAAGATATAAGTATATTTATGTGACGGATTCCGTCACATTTTATTATGGATAATTATAAAAATAGTTATATGAAAGGGTGATTACATGAATACAACTGATGGAATGTATGCAGATTTCAGGAAGATCGAGCAGGGAATGAGGCTGTATATGAAGATATCACAGCCTGTTGCATATGCAACATTTAAGCTTATACAGTTCCTTGCAAGAGGCGTCAAAGAGAAATTCTTTGATAAAGATGCCGTTGAAAATTTTTCAAAATTCCTGAAATCAAGTAATGGTGAATACAGTATATACAGAATGCCTTACAAAGCAGAATTATCAAGAGAACAGGCTATAGATAGAGCGAAGAATTATCTTGATAAGGCAGGAATAAAATACTGCGTTATGGATTCGGTAAATGATAAAGATAATGCACTTCATATAAGTGTCGTAAGAAAAGATGAACAGAAATTCAATGTTATGTTCACGGATTATCTTAAAGAACAGCTGTCTGGCGGAGAAAAAACAGCAGAAGACCTGATTAATCTGACAGATGGAAAGACAACAATAATATCTATTCCGGATGCTTCGCTGGAAATAATGAAAAATGCACTTACAGAAGTTAATGTTAATTTCGCTGGGCTTGCTGACCTTGTGCCAGATGACGGAGAGAAGCAGTTAAGAATAGCAAGTGTTGATTTAAACACTGCTAAACAGTGCTATGAAGCCTACAGACATTCCCTGATGAAGAATAAGCCGGAAGAAGCAGCTGCTGAAATGAAAGTGTTCAGTGAAGATGATTATATTGATACTGCAAGAGAGACTACAGAACAGTATATGCAGAATGCAATGTCAGATGAAATGAAAGAAAGATTTAAGCAGTATGAAGGACTTGATGCGGCCGAGATGGAAAAAGAAATAATGAAATGGGACTGTGTTATAAAGGATTCCAAAGGATTTGAATGTCAGGCTTTAAGAGCAAATATGGCATATTCCGAGCTGTCAATTGACAAAGCAACACTTGTAGATGGGAATTCTATCAACAGCCAGCTCGCAAGAAAATTTCCTAACTACTTTTTTGCTACAATACCTGGAACGTCAGGAAAACAGATAGTTATGCTTCCTAAAAATCAGGTGTTTGAGGTAGATGGTGAAGCTAAAGACAGATATATTGCATTTGTCAATAATCAGAAAAAAGTCCGCATATACAATGTTGATGGTAGCAAACTAGATTTCGATATTGGTGAAACTTACCCGACAGGCAAAGATCTGTTTAAAAAGTTCGATACACACAAAAAGAATAGTATGTATAAAGATATGACAAAGTCTGCTGTGCAGGAATTTGAACATATAGTTCCTAAAGCAGCACCAGTTAAATAATCTGTAAATATTAATATGGGTATATGTGACGGAATCCGTCACATCAACAGCTAAAAGCAGGCATTAAGTTGTCTGCTTTTTTGATATTTAAAAATCAAGGAGCAGTTATGGATAAAATAAAAGAAATAGAATTAAAGGATATTAAGAAATTAGTAAAAGATATACGTGATAATACGATTATTTCAGTTGACCTTACACCGCTTACAGAAGACACAGATGTGACGGAATCCGTCACAAGAAAAGGAGGTGGCAGTGTTGGCAGAGATTAATCATTATTTATCAGATGATGAAGCATTCAAGCTTGATACAGTATCTGTAAGGCTTGTAAAGACAAGGGAATCCATTACATCAGAAGAACCGCTTTCATCACCGGATGCGGTCGTAAAGGCATTAGCTAAAGAAATGTCTGATTATGACAGGGAAGTTATAGGTGTAATTAATTTCAATGCAAAAATGCAGCCTATAAATGTCAATTTTGTATCAGCTGGTACGTTGAACTATTCAGTTGCTCATCCAAGGGAAATACTTAAATCAGCCATATTGTCAAATGCATCATCAATGATGATGATACATAACCACCCAAGCCAAGATACAACACCAAGCGAAGAAGATGTAATGATAACTGACAGAATGTCACAGCTATGTGGCCTTGCAGGCATACCGCTTGTTGATCATATTATAGTTGGTGGTGATGGAAAAGAATATTTTAGTTTTGCAGAAAAGAAAGCAATGCCTGTTGCAGATGCGCATTATGAAAAGAACTATATGAATATCCATTTTCCGCAGGTGGCAGAAAAACGTAATTATGAAACTGTGAATGAAAATAAGACTTCATATAAGAGTACAAAAAGCACACAGAATAAAATGAATGAAATAACCAAGATGCTTGAAGAAGGAGTGCACAAAGTATTTGAAAGCGATAATTATAAAAATTATCTCAATACAATGTCGAAGTTTCACAATTACAGTATGAATAACACTCTGCTTATAGCAAGGCAGAACCCTGATGCTACACTTGTTGCCGGTTTCAAATCCTGGGAAAAAAATTTTGGAAGACACGTTAAAAAAGACGAAAAGGGAATAAAGATACTTGCTCCTTCTCAATATAAGAAAAAAGTAATGGTTGAGAAGGTTGACCCTGTATCAAGAGAAATTATGCTTGATACAAATGGAAATCCGGTAAAAGAAGAAACAGAAGTGAAGATGACAGCATACAGAATAGTATCAGTGTTTGATGTAAGCCAGACAGAAGGAAAGCCGCTCCCACAAATGGGCGTGGCAGAGCTTACAGATAATGTAAATGAATATGAATTATTTGTTGAAGCCCTCAAGCAGAGTACATCAGTTCCAATCAGCTTTGAAAATATATCTGGTGCTGCAAAAGGGTATTATAACCCTGTGACAGCCAGCATAGCAATAAAAGCGGGAATGCCAGAAAGCCAGACGGTAAAAACAATGATACACGAGATTGCCCATTCCATTCTTCATAATGATATATTGGATGAGGCTGCAAAAAAGGACAGGCAGACTAAAGAAGTTGAAGCTGAGAGTGTTGCTTATACAGTATGCCAGCATTTTGGAATAGATACATCTGATTATTCATTTGTATATATAGCAGGCTGGAGTTCCGGCAAAGAAACAGAAGAACTTAAACAGTCATTAGAGACAATACAGAAAACTGCATCAGGACTTATTAATGATATAGAGCGTATAATGCCGCAGCTGAAAAAAGATATGCAGCTTAAAGAAAATGTGACGGAATCCGTCACACCTGATAATGAAGAGCTGGAAATAGAAGCGGCAGGAATGAGAATGTAAAACTTAAAAGAAAGGGGTGAATAGTCAATGTTAAAAAATAGAAAGGTATCTTATAAGGTATATCTTATGCTGCTTGCTGTTGTTATGTTATTCAGTCTGTTTTTTGCCGGAATATTCAGTTATGAAGATACTAATATATTTAATATTCCGGATAAATTGACAGAACTAGCTGGACATTTCTGGCAGTTTAATAGATATTTCAATGCATACACAATTCAGTGTCTCGGCTGGGGATTTCTTGTCTGGATTTTTTTATGTTATGTAATAATGGACAAAATGCGTAACTGGCAGTCCCATATCGCTTATGGTTCTGAAGACTGGGGCAATGCCGAAGATGTAACAAAAAGACGAGCTAATAAAGATGAAAGCTGTAACAGAATTATATCTAAGAATTTAAGAATAGATACACAGGGTGCTGATAAGGCTTCAAACAATAATATGGTGGTTGTTGCCTCTTCCGGTAAGTTTAAGACAACATCGGTAGTCGTACCCAATCTTTTAGCTGGTGGTGCAAATAAGATTGTGCTTGACGTAAAAGGTGAACTGATGCGTAATTATGGATTATATCTGAAAGAAAAAGGATATACGATAAGATGTCTTGATCTTAAATATCCTGAGCAGTCAGACAGATATAATCCATTTGCATATATTCAGACAGAAGAAGATATTATCAAGCTGATTGCAAACATTCAGAAATCACTTACACCACCAGATGCAATGAAAGGCGAACCATTTTGGGACGAGGGCGTTGCATTATATCTGCAGGCGGTATTTTACTACGAGTGGTGGTATGCAAAGAAAGAGGGAAGAACAGGAACATTTAATAATGTATTGAAATTAGTTAATGATGAGGCGAAAAAGGATACTTCTAGACCAGTAGAAAAAGGCAAACAGCCACCTACATTATTACAGATAAAAATGGACAAATTGGCAGATGAAGACAGTCCTGACAATCCTGCTGTAAGAGATTATAGAAAATTAAAAGATGGCGCAGCTGAAACAGTTCGTTCGATTATAATTATAACAAATGCAAAGTTGAAATTATGCGAAACAAAGGCACTTAAACGTATATTTGAAGATGATGATATGCATCTGACAGAATATGCTACTGGTGTAGGTGGTACGCTTGATAAGCCTAATAAAAATAAACTGATAACATTCTTATGCGTAGATGATTCGGACCAGTCATACAATTTTGTGTGTTCTATGTTATATTCACAGGCACTGACAATTCTTATGAGAATGGCAGATAATAATCTGGGTGGTTCACTTCCAATACCACTTGAGCTGTGGTTGGATGAATTTTACGCAGGAGCAAGACCAGCTGACTGTGCGCAGCTCATGGGCGTTATCAGATCACGAAACATAAGTATGATACCAATTTTGCAATCAGTAAGTCAGCTTAAAGATTTGTACCAAGGTGAAAAAGCAGAGATTATCCACGATAACTGTCCTATATTTTGGTTCGGTGGTTGTGGTCAGGGCGCTATAGAAACACAGAAAGCTATATCGGAACTGCTGGGTAAAGCAACGGTAGATATTGCTTCTGATGGCAGTAATGGCAACAATAAAAGCACTAATTACCAGAAAACGGGCAGGGAGCTTATGACACCTGCTGAAATTAAAAATATGGATAAGCATTACTGCATAATCTTTCTTGAAGATGAACGACCAATATATGACAGGAAGTCGCTTCCTTGGGAGGATAATCCTTTATATAAGCAGGCAATGCAGCTTAATGAAGAATCGGGTGTAGGAGGTTATATTGTAGAACCTAAGTCGATGGTAGACCCACATACAGGCGAGTATGTAACAATACAGAATTCCATAAATATAGAAGAAACTGACGAACTTCCTGAGGGAGTAAAGCCAATAGACGTATTCAGTGATGAATTCCTGCATATGAATTTTGCTTCAAAAGAACCTGCAGATGATGAAGTGAATGAGGAACTGAAACGTTTATATGCACTTAAAAAGAGCTTTACACAGAAAGAAAATAAAAGAAAAGCTACAGAAAAAAGCAGGAAAGCTGTTTCATCAGACGTGACGGAATCCGTTACAGATGATAGCAGGAACATTAGGACAGATAAGATGGATAGCAGCATATCAGATAATGTGCCGGCCAGTATTGAAGACGGAATTATGCAGTATTTTAGAAGTATGGATAGCGGACAGCGGAAGTTAATTCAGATGGCCATAGAAAATAATATGCCGGAATTATTAATAAGGAAAATGTTCGTAATGCAGTATGATACAATGAAACAGTTTTATGATTCATATTTCAACTGATTATATAAGACAATATGTATTATATAAATATAGATAAATAATCAATATTATGTAGTTATACATAGCAGTTATCACTGTTATATATTAGTGATAGCTGCTGTTTTTTAGATTATATGTATTATGATATATGCGTATTAAATAATACATATATTGACACAAATCGACAACTGTAATAATATGAATCATATAAAATTTACATATTATATTTATAACCATCATAAAAAAGAGGGGTGATATTATGAAAGGTTATAGTCAGTTGAATTACCGGAAGCGTATCCGTCTTGAAACATTGTTCAGTCTCAAATTATCTAAATTTGAGATTGCTGCTAAAATGAATGTCTGCTTAAAAACAGTGTACAATGAGTGGAACAAGGGCAGATATTTACATACTAATTCAGACCTGACAACTGAGTGGAGATATTCTGCGGATAAAGCGCAGGGCATTACAGATAAAAATGTATCAAACAGAGGGACTATGCCGAAGCTTCTTAAAGACAGGAAGCTTGCAAAAGAAATAGAAAATAATATATGTAATAATGGCTACAGTGTTGAAGTTACTGTTAATGTTATGAAGCAGTCCGGCAGAATGGATAAATATGAACAGTCTGTATGTACAAGTACAGTTTATAATGCTATCGATAAAGGATATCTCACACACATAACTAATAAAGATCTGCCAATCAGGCGTAATAAAAAAAGGCACAAGAAAAAAGCTGTAAGAGTGCAGAAAAGAGATATTGCAGGTACAAGTATAGAGGACAGACCTGAAGATATATTGACCAGAGAAGAATTCGGCCACTGGGAAATGGATTCTGTCATAGGTGCAAGGGGAAAATCTAAAAACACACTTCTGACTATTTTTGAAAGAAAAACAAGACAGCCTATTATATACAAGCAGTCAGACAAGTCATCTGCAAGTGTCGTAGCTGCCCTTGATGCTCTCGAAAAAAAGATGGGTGATAAATTTTATGCTGTATTTAAGTCTATCACTGTAGATAATGGAACTGAATTTGCAGATTGCGAAGGAATAGAACGCAGCTGCATATATCCTGATAAGAAAAGAACACAGGTGTATTACTGTCATCCTTACTGCTCTAGTGAGCGAGGTTCTAACGAAAATGGCAACAGAATGATAAGACGGAAAATCCCAAAAGGAACAAACTTCGATAATATGTCCAAGAAAGAAATAGCCAAAGTACAAAAGTGGCTGGAAAATTATCCTCGTCGAATGTTTAGCTATAAATCCTCAAAGCAATTATATATGGAAGAAATGAAGCTGTTAATCTGAATATATGCAATTTAATAATTTTTAAAAGACTGACAAATGCCAGTCTTTTTGTGCTGTAATTCAATGTGAATTTTACTGCAATACCAGCAAAATACAGGCTTCAAGCCACATAATAAACTACATTTATAGTATACTAAAATGCAGTAAAAATACTGTGAAAATATTGTAAAAAAAGCTTGACATTTACAAACAATAATAACAGTTAAAATAATTGTTGACGGATAAGATATTTATGTGGTAAACTAATCAAGTCTTTTGGTGAATAACTTGATTGTTTACTACAGGATATTATGATGTGAAGTCACAATAAGCCTAGATAGCTCAGTCGGTAGAGCAGAGGACTGAAAATCCTCGTGTCACTGGTTCGATTCCGGTTCTAGGCATTTTATAATTGAATATAATTTAATTATGATGATATGCGGGTGTAGTTCAATGGTAGAACACTAGCCTTCCAAGCTAGATACGTGGGTTCGATTCCCATCACCCGCTCTATTTTTTTACCCAGAAGTGCTATACTAATGAAAGGAACAAAGACAATGATAGACAGCTATGTTGCACTGGATATAGAAACTACAGGGCTTAACCCGGCAGCAGACAGAATAATTGAGATAGGAATGGCAAGGGTATGTAATGGAAACGTGGCAGATACATATTCAACACTTGTCAATCCAGGCATTAAGATAAGCGACAGAATAATAGAGCTTACACATATACATAATGAGGAGCTTACAGATAAGCCAAGAATTAATGAACTGATTGATGATGTAATACAATTTATAGGGGATTATCCTATACTTGGACATAATGTTATATTTGATTACAGCTTTTTAAAGAAGGCGGCGGTTAATAACAATCTTGTATTTCCGTCAGCAGGAATAGATACACTTAAAATGGCAAGAAGAATACTTCCAGAACTGGAGCATAAGAAGCTTGATTATCTGTGTGAGTATTTGAAGATTGACCCTGGTAACTCACACAGGGCTTTAGATGATGCGCTGAGTGCAAGCGGAATATACTGGAAAATGTATACAATAAAACCGGATGATTCAGGATTTGAAATACCGTCTGAGCTTGTATACAGTGTGAAAAAGGATAGTCCGATTACACAGGCACAAAGAAATTATCTTACAGCACTTGTTGTAAAGCATAATGTTAAGCTTGATATCCCGATTGATGAGATGACCAAGAGTATAGCTTCACGAAACATAGATAAGATACTTTCAGAATATGGAAAATAATGGTTAGTAATGAATTAATGTTTATATAGATAATATATTCATATAATTAATTAAATACCTAGTTAATAGCTGATACTATCAGGTCTTTATTAACAGACTTGATAAGTGAGGCGTATTGTCTTAACTGTCTGATTTTGGAAGCATTTCCTGCTTCTGAATATAATGCGTAAAGGTCAGTATAGGTAAGTCGTATGTCAGAGCCAATCCTTACGGCATATTCAAGAAATGCTGTGGCATCGGATATGTCCTTATGTTCAATAAGGATATGTCCAAGCTCTGAAAGGCTCTTTATAAATGAAGTGTAGCTGTCTTCGTATTGTGTTAAAGTATCAAGATTGGCAACACCATATTTTAACTTAAGGTCAGTGTTGGAATACTCTGACAGGTTAAGCATTGGCTCAGTCTTAAGTGTCTGGATATTATTATAAGCCTTAAGGGCTTCTGGTGAATTATTTAATATGTCAGCTAATGTCAGGCTGTTATCTATAGCAGGAAGTGCGTCGTCCCATTTAATATAGTTAAGGGAGCTTATATCCTGCTTTCTTGTTGAATTGGCTTTCTGTTCCCTTTCCCAATATTTTTTTGAGCGTTCTGAGCCAGAACGTGTACTTTTTTTAAGATAAAGTTGAATAACTATTAATATTATTATAAAATAAGGCAATATAAAGTGCATAGTATTCTCCGTTTCCAATATGTTATTAAATGTATTGTTTAATGTGCTGCTATGTTTAAGGAGGTAATTATGATTAATTTAAAAAAGAGCAAAACTAAAAGAATATTTGCTGCGGTTATAATAGTAATCCTTGTACTTGCTATGGTACTTCCTATGGCTGTGTCAGCATTTATTTAAGATTAAGTATAGATTGAAAATGTAATATATGCAAGTTCAAGCTTGCAATTGAATGTAATATGTGAAAAGCATAGAAACGAGGAATGGTATGAAATTAGGCAAGGTATCAGATACAATTCTTTCAAGGTCTGTATTAAAGCCTCTTAACACTGTAAGAGGCCAGAAGGTTACACGTATGGATATTGGACAGGATGTGTCTGAGGTGGATATTAGAGAGCAGGGCGTGGATAAGACACTGTTAAGTGCGACAGCCTGTGGATATATGCCTCTTATTAAAGCTGTTAATAATATATATGCCGCTGGCGGTACACCCATAGCAGCAAGTGACTGCATAGTTATGCCAGAGCAGGCAAGGGAAATCCGTATAAGGGAAGTAATCGCAGGACTTACAAGACAGGCGGCGGTTACAGAAGTGCCAATAGCCGGAGGGCATACAACAGTCAGTGCTTCGGTCAGTGAGCCTGTAGTAACTGTTACAGTGCAGGGCTTAAGGGAAGACAATAGAAATGTTATTGAGGCAGGACAGCATATAATTGCCGCTGGTTGCATAGGAATAAGTGGAGTAAAGCAGTTAGTTGAAACTGATGAGCAGGCGGTATACGAAAGATATAGTAAAGACTGGGTAAGTAAGGCTGTTGGCGAAGATACAGATATGTATATAGGCGGAATGGTACAGCTTTTAAGGGACAATGGAATTAATTGTTATATGCACGATGTATCAGAGGGAGGAATATTTGGTGCGTTGTGGGATATGTGTGAATATGGCAATGTCGGACTTGATGTTGACATAAGAAGCATACCTGTAAGACAGGAGATTATAGAGATATGCGAATTATTCAATGTTAATCCGTATGAACTGCAATCTTTAGGTTGTTTATTAATGACAGCAGATAATGATTGTGATATTATTAATATACTTAACAGCAATAATATCCCAGCCGCAGTTATAGGAAGAATTGTGAATGGCAATCAGAGAATTCTTCATAATAAAGACGAAGAAAGATTTCTTACATTGCCTAATCAGGATGAGATATTCAGCTGTATAAAGACAGCACAATAATTTAATTGAAAGGGTATGATGATATGAGAGAGAAAATCCTTAACTTGTTAGAGAATAATGGTAGAATTGACATTCACGATATGTCCGTTATGCTTGGAGTCGCGCAGGAAGAAGTCGCGAATGAGATAGCAGATATGGAAAAGGAACATATTATCTGTGGTTATAATACCCTTATCAATTGGGATAAGACAGGCGATGAGAAGGTTACAGCACTTATTGAGGTAAAAGTTACACCTCAGAGAGGACTTGGTTTTGACAGCATTGCCGAGACAATTTACAAATACGATGAAGTTACATCAGTTTATCTTATGTCTGGTGGCTTTGATTTTACAGTTATTATTGAAGGAAAGACTATGAAGTCTGTTGCACAGTTTGTGGCGGCGAAGCTTGCACCACTTGATTCAGTGCTCAGCACATCAACACATTTTGTATTAAAGAAATACAAAGATTATGGAACTGTAATTGATGAAGAAGACAAGGATGAAAGGATGTTAGTAACACCATGAGAGATGCTTTATCTAAGAAAATAGTAGATATAGAGCCTTCAGGTATAAGAAAGTTCTTTGACGTTGTAAGTGAAATTCCAGATGCAATATCACTTGGCGTTGGTGAACCTGATTTTGATACGCCTTGGAATGTAAGGGAAGAAGGCATATACGCATTAGAGAAGGGAAGAACATTTTATACTTCTAATGCAGGACTTAAGGAATTAAGACAGGAAATAAGCAGATATGTTGCAAGAAAATATGATACACAGTATGACCCAATGAAGCAGGTGCTTGTAACTGTGGGTGGAAGCGAGGCTATAGATGTAGCGTTAAGATGTATGGTTGACCCAGGTGATGAGGTGCTTATACCACAGCCAAGTTATGTATCATATCTTCCTTGTGCAGTTATGGCAGATGCTGTTCCTGTATTTATTAATCTTAAAGAGGAGAATCAGTTTAAGCTTACTAAAGAAGAATTGCTGGAGCATATTACAGATAAGACTAAGATTCTTATAATGCCATTTCCTAACAATCCGACAGGTGCTATCATGACAAGAGAAGAACTTATGGAGTTAGTGCCTGTTATTATAGAGAAGGATTTGTATGTTATATCAGATGAGATATATTCAGAGCTTACATATGGAGATAACAAGCATTGTTCAATAGCAAGCCTTCCTGGTATGAAAGAAAGAACTATTATGATAAATGGTTTCTCCAAAGCATTTGCTATGACAGGCTGGAGATTAGGTTATGCCTGTGGACCTGCTGAGATTATAAAGCAGATGATTAAGCTTCATCAGTATGCGATTATGTGTGCACCAACTAACAGCCAGTTTGCCGCTGTTGAGGCATTAAGGAATTGTGATACAGAGGTAGAGAAGATGGTTACAGCCTACGACCAGAGAAGAAGGTTTCTTCTTCATGAGCTTAAGAGTATGGGAATAGACTGTTTTGAGCCATTTGGGGCATTCTATATATTTCCATCTATCAAGAAGTTTGGTATGACATCAGATGAATTTGCTAGCCGACTTCTAGAAGACCAGAAGCTTGCAGTTGTTCCTGGAACAGCATTTGGCAATAGCGGTGAGGGCTTTGTAAGAATATCGTACGCTTATTCAATTGAGAACCTTAAAGAAGGAATTAAGAGAATAAAGAACTTTATAGAAAAGTTATAAGTACATATTAACTACAATGGAGGAAGAATTATGGCAGGAATGAACGCAGATTTTATCAATCCATTTTTAATGTCAGCGACTAAGATAATGCAGGAAATATGTCAGACAGAGATGAAGATAGGAAAGCCTTATGTCAAGACAACAGAATTCGAGAATGAGTCAGTTGCAGTTATGATAGGTATAACAGGTGAGTTAAAGGGTCAGGTTATTATGGCATTTGAGTTTAATAAGGCATTGGACGTGGCATCTAAGATGATGATGGGTATGCCGGTAACTGCACTTGATGATATGTCTATAAGTGCAATAAGTGAGCTTGGTAATATGATTATGGGTAATGCTGCAACAATATTCTCAACAAAGGGATATGTTATAGATATTACACCACCAAGTGTATGTCACGGAGATATGACTATTACACAGTCATATACACAGAATATATGTGTGCCTATCCATTCAGGTGACGAAGTGGCACTTGAACTTAATATAGCTGTAATAGCAGAACAGTAAAGAATTATAAGGAAAGATAATTATGTTAAATATAGTATTACATGAGCCAGAGATGCCTGCTAATACTGGCAATATAGGAAGAACCTGTGTAGCGGCAGGCGCACGATTACATTTAATTGAGCCGCTTGGGTTCAGCCTTAATGAGAAAATGCTTAAAAGAGCGGGACTTGATTACTGGGATAAGCTTGATGTGACAGTATATAATGATTATGAAGATTTTCTTAACCGTAATCCGGGCGCTAAGATATATATGGCAACTACTAAGGCACATCATACATACGCTGATGTGAAGTATGAAGACGACTGCTATATTATGTTCGGAAAGGAAAGTGCGGGAATACCAGAGGATATACTTGTAGACCACGAGGATACCTGTATAAGGATACCGATGATTGGAGATATCCGTTCCCTTAATCTTTCTAATTCAGTGGCAATAGTGGCTTACGAGGCATTAAGACAGCACGGCTTTGAGAATATGAGCTTGTCAGGAGAATTGCATAAGCTTCATTGGAAGTAATTAATTATAATGGGATGAGGGTACATTTTATGTATCCTTATCCTTTGTAATATACAGAGTTATCAGATGAGTAAGGTGTATTGGATACAGGAGTTGCGAAACGTATGAGAAACAACAGCAATATCGTTAATTTTTATGCGAAAGAATATATAAGAGAGAGGTTAGAAAGCTCTCTGGATAAATTCATAGATAAACAGCTTATAATGGTGGTAGCACCATCGGGATATGGAAAGTCCACACTTGTAAGGCATTATTTTAATGACAGGCCATATTATAATAAAATGTGGTTCCCTATGCAGAGTAAAGAAAAAGACGACAACTGGGTGTGGAAAAGATTATGCCAGAAGTTGGGTGAATATAGTGAAGAGTTAAAAGGAAAACTGTCGGATACACAGCTTCCACAGTCTAAGCAGGAATTGTCTTATATAGTTAAAATATTAAGGCAATATGTCAATGATACAGTATATCTTATAGTAGATGATTATCAGGAATGTGCAAGTGTCACATTAGACAACCTTATAATGGAAGTTGTAGATAATATAGACAATATTCATATAGTGCTTATATCAAGAATACTCCCATACAATATACCATATGAAGCAATGTTTCTAAAAGGACAAAGTGTGCTTATCACACAGCAGGATTTAAAGCTTACTAAAGACGAAGAAAAAGTAATATTTAAAGAGAATGAAATAAATCTTACAGCTGAAGAAGCAGATTTGTTATATGAGCATACAGATGGCTGGATTAGTGCTGTTTATCTGTCTTTATATGAATATAAGAAGCTTGGCAGAATGGGTGGTTTTCTTTCTGTCAATCATCTGTTAAAGACAACTATATTTGATAAGTTGTCAGCAGATATGCAGGAATTCTTTATGAAAATGTCACTTTTTGACTGGTTTGATATTGAAGGTGCAGAGTATGTCACACAGCTTGATGTTACAGAGAATGACCTGCTTGAAAGTGTAGAGCAATTTGGATTTCTTGATTATGATGTGACAACACATTCATTTGCTATGCACACATTATTAAGAAATGTGTCTGGTATGGAATTGAATAAATCGGACATAGAAATTTCTATGCTTTATAACAGGGCGGCAGAAGTATCTGAAAAGCGAAAGTCTTATATAAAGGCAGTAGCTTATTATACTAAGGCAAAGAACTGGGACAGAATTGCAGCTTTATATGCAGGAAAGAATGGAAGACGTCTTATTGAGAGAGCACCGGGAATATTCCAGAGCGTAAGAGAGAATATAGAAGAAGTTATGTGGGAAAAATATCCGACTGTAATGCTTAATTATCTTTATTATATGTCAACTAAGGAAAATGTGCATAATGTAATGCCATTATATGAAGAGATAATTAATGATATTAATAATCATCCAATATGGAAAGATAATAAGTTCCTTATGGGCGAGATGATGATTATATTATCAATTCTTCAATTTAATAATCTTGAAAAGATGAATCAGTCCTTAATAAAAGTCAGAGAATATTTTGGTGAGAGAACATCGGTTATATTTGGCAATTCACTTCTTACTTATGGAACAACGTGTATGACGACATTGTATTACAATAAGTCAGGCAGGCTCAAGGAGATAATAGAGCAGGAAAAAGAATATGCTAAAGCATATATGAGAATAACACAGGGAAGCAGAGTGGGATGGGATGAATTCTTTGATGCAGAATATGCAATGATTACAGGTGATATTGATACAGCCTACAGGCTAGCAAAGCAGGTGTTATTACAGAACATTTTAAGAAACCAGACGTGTATAATTATAAGCTGCTACTATATGATATTAAAATGTCTTATATATTATGGTAAGAAAGAGGAATTCTATGAAGGCATTGAAAAGCTTAATGAGTTGACCAGGGATATAACATATCCCCTTCTTATTATAGATGCTGAGCTTGTGCAGGGCTATGTATATGCGCGCCTTGGACAGCAGGAGAAAATGTCAGACTGGTTACAGAATTTCAGACTTGAGAACTGTAGTAAGCAGATAAGGAACATACGAAGCGGCTGTATGACATATGGAAAGCTTATGTGTTATAAGAAAGACTGGGCAATGCTTGATATGATAGGACAGCAGATGATGGTTCCATATGAGAATACATCACATATATATCCATTTATAACAGGCTGCGTATACAGGGCAATAGCACAGTATAATATGGGTAATACAACAGAAGCTGAAAGGTATATTAAGTGGGCAGTTGAACTTTCATATGACGATAACGTGATAATGCCATTTATTGAGAATGGTGTTGAATTAGAACCTGTTATAGAAAATGTGTATACAGACGGATTCCTTGAGTCATTAAAGCCATATATCGCTAAATACAAGGCTGGAATAGAAAGCTTTAATGCAGTTAAAGACGACAATCCATATAAGCTTACCAAGAGAGAAAAAGAGCTTATGGAATATGTTAAGGCTGGTTATAAGAATTCAGAGATTAGTGAGCAGATGCACATCGCATTAGTGACAGTTGAGAAAAATCTTACAAGCGTATATAGAAAGCTTGGAGTTAATAATAGAACATCAGCAATTATGATGTTACAGAAATAATATGTTATAGAATAATATGTAATTTAATGCTTGCGGACAGGCTTATAAAATAACAGATTATGGAGCAAAAACCAGTATATCATATAATAAAAAGTATGGTTTACCATAATAGAAAATCATTTTCTATATATGTATACTACAAAAGTTAGTTTAAAATTGAGTAAATAGGAAAGGAAAATTAATGGTAAATAAGTACAAAGAAAGATTAAAGCATTATACGATTAATCGTAAGTTAAAGGCTACTCTTGGAGTTGTAGCTCTTATAGCATGTATTATAGGTGTAATTCTTATAAGTGGTATATTAGCGGTTGCTAATAATGTAAAGGGAATATATCAGGGACCAATGAACAATGTTAATGATATAGCTAATGTTAAATATGGTCTTACTGATTTACAGAGAGCCATTAACAGACTTTTAGCTGAAGGTTCTGATAATATGGCAGATAGATATGCAAATTTTGAAAAGACAGTAGAAGAAGATGTCAATCTTGTCGTTTCAGGAGTTGATGATATGGATAAGCATTTCAAGACAGAAGCTACGAGAGCAAAGCTTTCAGAAATGCAGGCTAAGATTAACGAGGGCGAGAAAGTAAGACCTCAGGTTATGCAGCTTTTAAAGAGCGGAAAGATTGATGAAGCTTATGCACTTAATTATAATACATATCTTCCTATAGTTAACGAAATCAAGTCATTAGCAAATGATATAGAGACATTAGTATACCAGAACGGAGCAGTGTATTATACTCAGTCAGTGCGTCTTGGTAATGGACTTACAATAGCAGGTATTATACTTGTTGTTGCGTTATTATTTATTTCAACATTCTTTACAAGAACTATAACAGAAGTTCTTACAACACCAGCCAAGCAGATTGTTGAAGCGGCAGAGCAGATGTATCATGGAGATATGTCAGCAGCTAATCTTATAACATACGAATCAGAAGATGAATTCGGAGCTATGGCAAAGACACTTAAGGGAACAATGTTAAATCTCCACGCATATGTGGATGAAATATCAACAGTTTTAAGAGAAATTGCAAGTGGTGATTTAACTAAGGATTCAGATGAAATTACAGATTTCCTTGGAGATTTTGTAAGCATCAAAGAATCATTTGTATACATTTTAAAGAATTTTAATATAACATTAACTAATATTGCCAAGACATCAGAGCAGGTTGATATTGGTGCCGAGGATCTTTCAAAGGCAGCAGGTGATCTTGCTAAGGGAACAACAGACCAGGCAAGTGCTGTTGAAGAACTCACAGCTACAGTTGAAACAGTAGCGGCATTAGCTAAAAAGAGTGCAGATCAGACACAGACTGCATATGATAATGTATTAGCGGTAGCAGAAAATGCAGAAGAAGAACGTAAGAAGATGGACAGCCTTACAGAAGAAATGGCTAATATTATCGAAATATCTAATAAAATCGAAGCAATTACTTCAACTATCGAGGATATCGCTTCACAGACAAGTCTTCTTGCACTTAATGCTTCAATTGAAGCTGCCAGAGCTGGTGATGCAGGACGTGGTTTCGCAGTGGTTGCAGAGCAGATTGGAAAGCTTGCAACAGACAGCCAGAAGTCAGCTGTTAATACAAGAGAACTTATTGTTAAGACTATAGAAGAGATTAATAAGGGTAACGAGATAACCGCCTCTGTTGCACAGGCATTTGAAGGAACAATTAATGAAATGCAGAAGTTTGCTGATGTAGCTAAGGAAACTAATGAGTCAGCAAGAAATCAGGCAGAAATATTATCACAGATTGAACAGGGTATCGAGCAGATATCAGGTGTTACACAGAACACAGCAGCTTCTTCACAGGAAAGCTCAGCAATCAGTGAACAGCTTGAACAGAGAGCCAGGGAGCTGGATAAGCTTATTAATAACTTTAAGCTTTATAGACCGGTTAGCAGATAATAGGACTAAAATTATATATTAATGCTTGATTGGTGGCTGTAATTGATAACAACGGACGATTGGCTGCAATCAACATAAGCAACGAAGACACATTTGCATTGAGTGTCGCTCGCAGCGGTACTAAGTCGCCAGCTAAGGCTGCCGACTAAGGACCGGCGGCTCCCCATCGTCTTCTTATGCTTATGTTGATTGCAGCCAATCGTCCGTTATTAACATCACCCCTTCGCAAGTGGCAGCGTAAATATAAACTCCGTCCCCACATCCGGCGTACTGATTACATCTATATGCTCTTCGTGTGCCTGAATTATTTCTTTAGTTATGGATAGTCCAAGTCCAGACCCTTTCTTGTCACGGCCTCTTGAGGCATCTGATTTATAAAATCTATCCCATATTTTATCAATATCTTTCTTGGCAATTCCGCTTCCAGTATCTTTAATGGATATCTGGGCTTTATCACCTTTTTCTTTGACAGTTACATATATAAAGGAGTTATCGTGGCTGAATTTGATTGCGTTATCTACAAGGTTGTATATAACCTGTTGTATTTTACCTTTGTCAGCTTTGACATTAAGTGCTGTGCCAGAGAATGTCAGGCTGAACTTAATGCCTTTCTTTTTACACGAACCCTCAAGAGTTTCTATTGTATGCTTTATTACTGAGTTAATATCAAATGTTGTAATCTCAAGGCGGACAGTCTTAGGGTCAAGTTCATTAAGTGTAAGTATATTGCTTGTAAGCTTGGTAAGTCGTTCGGTTTCAAATAATACAATATTAATGTATTTATTAATCATTTCCGGTGGTACTGTTCCGTCCTCAATGGCTTCAAGGTAGCCTTTTATTGAAGTAAGAGGCGAACGGAAGTCGTGCGAAATATTGGATAAGAACTTCTGCTGGAACCGGTCCATTTCGTTAAGTTCTTTTGCCATATAATCTAGAGAAGCCGCAAGACGTCCGATTTCATCATTGTGGTGTATCTTAATGCGGTAGGAAAGATTACCTTTTCCATATTCTTCAGTAGCCTTGGTAAGCTCATTGATAGGCTTGTGAATATGTATGAAATATAGCACCAGCATAGAAAGTGAAAGCAGCATAGCAATCACCAGTGTAAGATAGTTGGTGTTAAATGTATCATATACCCTGTCAGTTATGACAGTTTCAGGCATATTGATGACAACATAGCCTTTCATTGTGAAATTGCTGGCAATAGGAAAATATGCACTTACAACAGTTTCGTCAAATACACCATAGAAATCACCTGTCTGTGTGTGTGCACCTTTAAGCCTGCCATAATCAAAATCCTTAAGTTCATATAGATAACCATTAAAATCTGCTGTTCCAGAAAATCCAGTATCTAACATAACATCACCGAATGGGCTTACGAACATAATTCTTGTGTGGTTGAGTTCAGATACTATTTTAAGGTCAGCTTCTATGTCTGAAAGATATTCTGGCGTGAATGTATCTTTTGCAAATGTGCCGGCAATTTCGTTAGCCTGCTGGTAAAGCACTTCAGAATAATAGTCATATACTTTATTATAATCGTGCCTGAAACATATTGTTGTTACAGCTATAAATCCTACAACAGCAATTATTATATATAGAGTTATCTGTTTGGTAAGCATATTATATTTCATATTGAGTCCGTTCCTGCTTATTTAGTCACAAATTTGTAGCCAATTCCCCATACGGTTTCAATCGACCATTTATCGTGGTCTTTAATCTTTTCACGAATTCGTTTGATGTGCACATCGACAGTACGGGTATCGCCGATGTAATCATAGCCCCAGATATTGTCAAGAAGCTGTTCTCGTGTGAACACCTGATTAGGTGCAGATGCAAGGAAGTATAAAAGTTCAAGTTCTTTAGGCGGCATTTCTACAGCCTTTTTATCATAAGTAACTGAGTAATTGTCAAGATTGACAATTAAGTCAGGATACGTTACACATCTTGCATTTTCTGATGGTGCAACGGTAGTCTGTGGAAGATGATAACGTCTTAATACAGCTTTAACACGTGCGACAAGTTCTTTTGTTTCAAATGGCTTGATAATATAATCATCAGCACCAAGCTCCAGACCTAATACCTTGTCAAATGTTTCGCCCTTAGCTGAAAGCATAATTATTGGCGTATTATTATTCTTCCTGATTTCACGGCATACCTGATATCCGTCAATACCAGGAAGCATAAGGTCTAACAGAATGAGGTTAGGCTTGAATGTAGAAAGGTTATCAAGTGCACTTTCGCCGTCATATACAATCTTAGTTTCAAAACATTCTTTTGTAAGATAGAGTGAGATGAGTTCAGCTATATTCTCATCATCATCTACGATTAAAATTCGTTGTTTAGCAACCATATGTGCCTCCATATACAATATTTATAGTTAATCTTTAAATGTTACAATTGTAACACCTTCTGCACCCTCGCCAATCTGTCCAAGGCGGAATTCTTTAATATAAGGAACCCCGTGCAGATAAGAAGTTATACCAGAGCGTAGAGCACCTGTTCCCTTGCCGTGAACAATTCGTACCTGCGGAATTCTGGCAATATAGGCATCATCAAGATATTTGTCAAGAACGGCAATAGCTTCATCAACAGTGTATCCAAGAAGATTAATCTCAGAAGATACAGAAGATGATTTTGACATCTTGATTTTACCTGAGCCACCAGCACCCTTAGGCTTAGAACTTGTTTCAGCAGGATCCTTATAGCCTTTAAGTATGGCAAGATTTTTAATATCCATTTTAGTGCTTAAGCTTCCTACAAGTACAGTAACCTGGTTTTTGTTCTTATGAATCTGGGATACAGTACCTATGACGTTCATTGTAAGAACCTTAACGTGCATACCAACCTTGAATTCAGATATATCGTGAGCCTTATGCTCGCTTATGTTGTTGGCAGGTTCAATCTTTAACTTTTCCTGTCGCTTATTCATTTTCTCACGGATAGCACTGCGGTGTTTCTCAAGCTCTTTTACAGTCATACCATGCTTGTTCATAGCATTAATTGTCTTATCAGCATACTCTTTCGCATCTTTAAGTATGCGTGCAGCTTCTTCGTTAGCTTTTCTTATAATATTGTCAGTACGTTCATCAAGACGTTCAGTTTTTTTGGTAAGTTCAGACTTTAACTGGGCAATCTGTGCTTTGTACTCATTTAATTCCTCACGCTCACGTTCAATTGTAACACGGCTTTGTTCAAGATCAGTTACAAGGTCTTCAAATTTGATATCTTCAGAGTCAAGACGGCGTGAAGCATCATTAATTATATTGTCAGAAAGTCCAAGCTTTTTGGAAATGGCAAATGCATTACTCTTTCCAGGAACTCCGATAAGAAGCCTATAAGTAGGGCGGAGTGACTGTACATCAAATTCACAGCAGGCATTTTCCACGCCATCGGTTGTGAGTGCATACATTTTAATCTCGCTGTAATGTGTTGTCGCCATTGTTGTAATATTACGTCTGTGAAGGCTGTCAAGTATAGCAATTGCAAGGGCTGCACCTTCTGTAGGGTCAGTACCAGCACCAATCTCATCGAATAAAATGAGACTGTTGCTGTCAGCTTTTTTAAGAATATCGACAGTATTAGTCATATGTGAGCTGAATGTACTAAGGCTCTGTTCAATACTCTGTTCATCGCCGATATCAGCAAATATATTGTCAAATACAGCTATGTCGGAATGTTCCAGTGCTGGAATATTAAGTCCGGCCTGAGCCATAAGAGTAAGAAGTCCGACAGTCTTTAAGGATACGGTCTTACCACCGGTATTAGGTCCTGTTATGATAAGAAGGTTAAAATCTGTACCGAGATAAATGTCTATAGGCACGACAGTATGCGGCTCAATAAGAGGATGTCGTCCTTTTTTAATATTTACTATACCTTTGTTATTCATAACAGGGCGGCTGCAATTAAAATGCCTTGATAAAAGTGCTTTGGCGAATATGCAGTCAAGATTGGTAAGTATCTCATAGTCTGAAAGCAGTGAATCGGTATATTCTGCGGCTTTAGCACTTAAATCTGCAAGAATAACTTCAATCTCAGCCTGTTCCTTAAGTTCAAGCTCTCTTATATCATTGTTAAGCTTGACAACTGCGGCAGGCTCAATAAATACAGTAGAACCGGTCGATGACTGGTCATGAACCATACCAGGCATAAGTGATTTGTATTCAGCTTTAACAGGCAGACAGAAACGTCCCTGTCTTGTTGTTATCACATAATCCTGAAGATAAGTTCTTGTAGATGGTGAATTCAATATTTTATTAAGTTCAGTGTGTATGCGGTCAGCAGCTATATTTTTCTGACGTCTTATGCTGCGGAGGTTCGCACTTGCATCATCACTGATTTCATCTTCTGATATAATACATTTCTTAATTGCGTTATTAAGAAGTGTAACAGGGTCAAGCATGTCTATTAAAGGTTGTATTGAGTCAGCACGCTGTTCATAGTATCCCTTTATGCGGGCAGCACATTCTAATAACATAGATATGTTAAGAAGCTCAAGTGCATTAAGAGAGCTTCCGACTTTAAGTCTTGCAATGCTTCCCCTGATATCTTTTATCCTTGAGAAATCCACGCTTCCCTTCTGGTATACACGGGTAAGTGCATCATTAGTATAATCAAGTGCTGTATTGATTTTGTCTATGTCAGTCATAGGCTCAAGCTTATGAAGTACCTGCTTTGCACCGTCAGAGCAGGCAAAAGATACAAGACGAGATATTATTTTATTATATTCAAGTGTTGATAATGATTTATTATTCAATGTAATACTCCTGTCATTTCAAATAATAATTATTATATGTCTGCTATTAGTGATAAAAGCTGACAATCCTCTCTTATTATATACTAAAACCGATTAAAACCATAGGATAAATTTAAGAAAGAGCCGACTTTTTAACATCTATGTCATAGTTTGTTCATAAACATAGTGTATACTTTATTTATATTGCGTAATAACCGGATAGTCAGAAGAAAAATGTACTTGTGATTTAACATATCAGATGCGTAAGCATCTGTTAATGAATAAGAATGAGGGATAATATGGAACATAAAGATACTGAGCAGAAATACGATTTATATACGGAAAAGATTGTATTAAGTCCTAAGGTTAAATATAAGAATCTTATAAGAACAATTAAGATACTTATATTGATAATAATAGCAGGAGTGGTGTATATAGCGGCTGACAAGCTTATTGTGCCGTCAGTAAAGGCGAAGTTTGATAAGAAGAAAGCAGAACAGGATAGAATTGAATTCACAAGAGATGAATATCCGGAGCCTGTTGTTGTTGAGGATGAAGAAGGACAGCCACAGATTAAGAAGGATTATGATACATTAATGCAGTCGTTAAGAACGAAGGTAGATGATGTGCAGAAGTCAGTTGTCATAATTCAGGAAAGCACGGAAGGGCTTAATTATGAGAATTATATTGAGAACAGGGAAAATGTAACATCTACGGCAGGACTTATTGTTGCCTATGTGAATTCAAGATATATTATACTTACATCAAAGAAATATACTGATAATACTGCGGATATAAGTGTTAAGGTTAATGATAATGAATATAAGGCGGTATATGTGTGCTCAGACAGTAATACAGGTATAAGTATAATAAGTGTTGATGCTGAACAGATGAGTGAGGACGACAGGACAAGCATAGAGGTATCAGTTCTTAGCAATTCATATATACTTAACAAGGGTGAGCTTGTAATTGCCGCAGGCAATATATATGGAACGGATGTGGCAGTAGATTATGGAACTATAACCAATATCAGCTCGTACAGCCTTATAGATAATAATGTAGACATATTTGAAACTAATCTTACAGCCAAAGATGAAGATTACGCATTTTTATTTAATTCGGACGGCAATGTTGTAGGAATATCTGTGCACAGTAATAAAGATGTCAAGCTTAAGTTCATAGGAATATCAGATCTTAAAGGTACTATTGAGAATATGATAAACCGTCAGGAGATTATGTATTTTGGTATTAAAGCAGAGAATGTAGACAATGAATTGGCAGATAAATACAGTCTTACAACAGGAATATATATACTTGCAGTTGAGCAGGAGTCGCCGGCATATCAGGCAGGACTTCAGACAGGAGATGTAATTGTAGAGGTAAATGGCGAGGAATGTCTTACTATGCAGAAGCTGAATGAGAAGCTGTACAGATGCCAGTCAGGACAGAGCGTTAATGTCCTTGTAAAAAGGCTTGGTAAATCAGGGTATTTTGAAGTATCTTATGATGTCAATGTGGAATACAGATAAAGCAGCTACTTGACAGTACAGAGTAGAATTAAATAGTTGAGATAAGAATATAATAAGATTAATTGAAATCAGAGAGAAATCTGATTGAATGGAGGAAGAGTATGCGTTATATAGAAACATTTAAAGACGGAGACAGAATTTCAGAGGTATACCTGTGTAAATCCAAGTCATCAGCACTTACTAAGGCTGGAAAAGAATACGAGAATGTTATACTTATAGATAAGACAGGACAGATAGATTCAAAGATATGGGACGTTAATTCAGGTGGAATATGCGATTTTGAAGTTAATGATTATGTATTTGTTAATGGACAGGTTACAAGTTATAATGGTGCATTACAGTTTAAAATAGAAAGAATTCGTGTGGCAGCAGAGGATGAGTACACACCAACAGATTATATTCCATCTTCAAGATATGATATAGAGCAGATGTATGAGGAATTATTAGGATTCGTAAGAAGTGTAGATAATCCATACATAAAGCAGCTTTTGGAAGCATTTTTCGTTGAAGATGAAGCATTTATTAAAAAGTTCAAGAATACGTCAGCAGCCAAGACAGTACATCACGGATTTATGGGTGGACTGCTTGAACACAGCCTAAGTGTTACAAGATTATGTGCAAAGATGAGTGAGAATTACGATTTCCTTAACAGGGATCTGCTTATAAGCTGTGCAATGCTTCACGATGTAGGCAAGGTAAGGGAATTAAGTGAATTTCCAAGAAATGACTACACAGATGAGGGGAATTTTATAGGACATATAGTGATTGGCTACGAAATGGTTATTGAAAAAATCAGACATATACCAGATTTTCCAGAGATATTAGCTAATGAGGTTGGCCATTGTATATTATCACATCACGGTGAGTTAGAATATGGTTCACCTAAGAAGCCGGCAATAGCAGAAGCAATAGCACTTTCTATGGCAGATAATATGGATGCAAAGCTTGAAACTTTAAGGGAATGTCTTGAAGCCAAAGACACTAATGACTGGCTTGGATTTAACAGATGGCTTGAATCCAACATAAGAAGAACAAGTTGTTAATGTGAGGAACAGTTATGGCATATAGTAAGAATGATATTGTACAGGTTACAATAGAGGATATAGGAGTAACAGGAGAAGGAATAGGCAAGATAGACGGCTATACATTATTTGTAAAAGATACAGTCATAGGTGATGTAGTAGAAGTTAAGATTATGAAGGCAAAGAAGAATTACGGATATGCCAGACTTATGAATATCATAACACCGTCAAAGGACAGGGTTACACCGGAATGTAATATAGCAAGGCAGTGTGGCGGCTGTCAGTTACAGGCTATGAGTTACGCTGCACAGCTTAAGTACAAACAGAAGCTTGTCAGTGATAATTTACAGAGAATAGGTGGACTTACAGAAGGCGTAGATTATGAAATGTGTGACATTCTTGGTATGGACACGCCATTCAGATACCGCAACAAAGCACAGTATCCTGTAGGTGAGGATAAAGACGGTAATATTATTATGGGATTTTACGCAGGTCATACACATTCAATAATTCCTTGTGATGACTGCCTTTTAGGTGATGAGAACAACTCTGTAATATTAACAGCCGTCAAGCAGTGGATGAAAGATTACAGGGTAAGAGCCTATAACGAGAATATCCATAAGGGAACTTTAAGACATATACTTATAAGAACAGGATTTCATACTGATGAGATTATGGTCTGTCTTGTTACTAAGAAAATGTTAAGAAAAGAGGCGGCAGATGGACTTGTAAGAGTGATTGAGCGGCTTAATAGTGGCATTTCAGCAAGTGATAACACTTTATCAGGTAGTGATAATAATACAAGTAATAACAGTGGAAGAAAGTTAAATATAGCTTCGCTGGTTGTCAATATTAATAAAGAGGATACTAATGTAATACTTGGCAGGGAATGTGTAACTCTTTATGGAAGACCTTATATAGAAGATTACATTGGAGATATAAAGTTCCAGATATCACCGCTTTCATTCTTTCAGGTTAATCCTAAACAGACAGAAGTGCTTTATAACAAAGCATTGGAATTTGCTAATCTTACAGGCAATGAGGCAGTGTGGGATTTGTATTGTGGAATAGGAACAATCTCGTTATTTTTGGCAAAAAATGCAGGAATGGTATACGGTGTAGAGATAGTTCCACAGGCGATTGAAGATGCGAAGAATAACGCGGGGCTTAACGGAATAGATAATGCAGAGTTCTTTGTAGGAAAGGCAGAAGAAGTAGTCACAGCATTTTATGAAAGCAGGAAAGCGGATGATGGTACTGGTCACAATATGACAAGACCAGATGTTATAGTGGTAGACCCACCAAGAAAAGGCTGTGATGAGAAGCTTCTGGATACTATTGTTACAATGTCACCACAGAGAGTTGTGTATGTAAGCTGCGATTCGGCAACACTTGCAAGGGATTTAAAGGTGTTATCGGAGCGTGGATATAAGATTGTGAAAGTACAGCCGGTTGACCAGTTTGCTAATACAGTCCATGTGGAGACGGTTGTTCTTTTGTCCCAATTGAAACAAAAGCCAGATGATTACATTAATGTCACAATTGAACTTGATGATATGGATATAACATCTGCATAGACTAAGGCAATCGCAGTGTCCAGAAGATAAATAGAGTGCAATTGTGGAGGCATTGAAGCATTTTAAGATGAATAGTTAATAAAGAGAGGTGCATATGCTATGCCAGGTATACTCGTGGTTGAAGATGATGAAAATTTAAATCGTGGAATTACATTTTCACTGAAAAAATCCGGATATGAGGTTTTTTCAGCAGAATCAGTGAAAAAAGCGAAAAGAATTGCAAGTGATAATAATGTGGATGTTACCATTTGTGATGTGAATCTTCCGGATGGGAATGGACTGGAATTTGTAAGGTGGATGAGATGCAATTATAATACATACATTATTTGTCTTACAGCACTAGATCAGGAGATGGATCAGGTCATGGGATATGAAGCAGGGGCAGATGATTATATTACAAAGCCGTTTAGTCTTTCGGTACTTCTTTTGAAAATAGAAGCACATTTCCGCCGCAGACAGGAGAAAACGGAAGCCGGAAAGATGATTTCGGGAGATATCGTATTTATCGCAGGAGAAATGAAAGTCCTGATAAAGAGTCGTGAAATCAGTCTGACAAAAACGGAGTTGAAAATGCTGACTTTTTTTCTTCAGAATCCGAAACAGATTCTTTCAAAAACACAAATATTGGAAAATGTGTTTGATCTGGAAGGGGATTTTGTGGATGAAAATACAATCGCTGTCAATATCAGAAGACTCCGTGAGAAAATCGAAGACAATCCGGCTGCACCGGTCTATATAAAGAATATCAGAGGTCTTGGGTATATATGGAATCAGGAGGTAAGGCAGTGACAAAGAGATATCGCAAGAAGATTACAGTAGTGCTCTCCTTGGTATTACCTGTCATATTATTGTTTGCAATATTAAATTGCTTTACCACGTATGTGTTTTATGAAGATTATAAATATAAAATGAATCTTATGACAGAGATTGCTGCAAAGGAAGAATTTTCCGGGCTGGATGCTGTTTCGGAATTGCTTAAGGATAAGGATATTGAAACTAACGAACAGGGAAGGCGATTATTGGAGCAATATGGATACTGGGGTAATAAAGGGAATGTATTTTATTTGCAATTCCGGCATCAGGTTATGGTGACCGGTGGTGTAAGCACTTTGATATGCGTGCTTCTTTTGACCTTTTTACTTTATTGGAAGAAAAAAGAAGATGCGTGTCATCAGAAAATTTTAGACCAGTTGGAAGAAATTCTGATCAGATTCCGTGAAAATAAATTTGATGATTTACTGAAAACGGAAAATCATGCAGAACTGGAAAAATTGAATGACCAGCTTGAAGCAATCGGACATCATATTCAGTTGATAAAGGAAGAAGCAAGGGCAGAAAAGGAGAACACGAAAGAAATGGTTTCTGATATTTCTCACCAGTTAAAGACACCGGTTGCAGCTTTGGATACATGTTTTAGTGTGCTGATGCAGAATGACTTAAGTGCCACAGAACAGGAGGAGTTTCGTATCCGTTGTCGGAGTGCTCTGGATGGACTGGAGACATTATTGCAGTCGCTTCTTGAAATATCCAAGATGGAAACTGGACTGATTCAGATTAATAAGAAAAAACTTCCGCTTATGGATACTGTCATATCTGCTGTGAACTGTACTTATCCAAAAGCGGATGAGAAAGAAATTGAATTCGTTTTTGACTATGCAAAAGAGCTGGAAACATGCATGGTTATGCAGGATAAAAGATGGCTTGGTGAAGCTGTGATCAACGTTCTGGATAATGCAATCAAGTACAGCCCGGGTGGTTCAAAAATATTTATCCGGTTACAAAAAAGAAACGATCTTGTAAGAATGGAAATTGAGGATCAGGGAATTGGTATTCCGCAGAATGAGTATCACAAAATTTTTCAACGATTTTACAGAGGAAGTTCCAGGGAGGTCATGGAAAAGAGTGGTACAGGAATCGGACTTTTTCTATCGAGAGAAATTATCGAAAAACACGCAGGTACGATTATGGTAACCTCCGGCAAAAAGAAAAAAGGAAGCACGTTTGTGATTCAATTACCATATGTTGGTTAAATTTTAAGTGAGCAGAAATCTTACAATTCTGTAAGACTTCTGCTCGTTTTTTGAAAGTGAAATGAAAGGTTGCCCTGATACAATTTGGATGTAGGATGAAAAATGACCAAATATATAAACAACCAAAGAAAGCGTGCTGAAAAGGTACGCTTTACAGAATGAAAAAGGAGGCAACACATGAGTGTGATATTAGAAACCAAGCAGCTTTGTAAATTTTATGGCGTAGGTGAGAATCAGGTCAAAGCGGTCAATCAGGTGGACATTCAGATTGAGCAGGGAGAATTTGTCGCAATTGTTGGAAAGTCAGGTTCCGGTAAAAGTACATTACTTCATATGCTTGGAGGGCTAGACACCCCGACAAAAGGCAGTGTTACTTTAGCAGGGAAAGATTTATACAGGATGAAGGAAGATGCCCTTGCTGTTTTCCGCAGAAGAAAAATCGGATTTGTTTTTCAGGCATTTAATCTGGTTTCATCTGTTAATGTCTGGGAAAATATTGTACTGCCACTGGGGCTGGATGGAAGAAAAGTGGATGAAGCGTATGTAAATGATATTATTGCAACTCTGGGGATTGAAAAGAGGATTTACAATCTGCCAAATCAGTTATCCGGAGGACAGCAGCAGAGAGTAGCAATTGCAAGAGCACTGGTGAATCGTCCGGAAATTATATTTGCAGATGAGCCGACAGGAAATCTTGATTCTAAGACCAGTGATGAGGTAATCGCTCTGCTTAAGATGACAGCAAAAAAATATGGACAGACAATTGTAATGATTACCCATGATGACGAAATTGCACAGGTCGCTGACCGTATTCTGGTGATTGAGGACGGACAGGTGGTGGATTTCAGATGAAGACAATAAGCAGGATTGCATATAGCAATGACAAAAGGAACAGGACAAGAAGTATACTGATTATGATGTCCATATGTCTGACTACGATGCTGCTTGTGATTATCAGTACTGTGGGAAATGGAATGATCCGTTTACAGAAAAGTCAGGCGGCAGGCTCATATGGAAGCAATTATGGTCTGTTTGTCGCAGCAGACGGATCGCAGTTAAAAGAAGTAAACCGCCGTGCGGAAATAGATGCTACAGGCACTATGTGCACCGAAGGTATCATAAAAGGCAATGAAAAAGGCGGGTTTGTCTGCATGGATGAGACTGCAAGAAAAATGCTTCCTTATAATAAAGAATATGAGTTGAAGGAAGGAAAGTATCCGGAAAAAATGCAGGAAATTGCCGCAGGAAGAGCATTTTTTAGTGCAATGGGGTATGGTGATGTAAAGATCGGAGATACGGTTACACTGGATTACCGCGCAGGGATGCAGTCAGAATATAAGCCGGAAGAATTTGTTGTCAGCGGAATCCTATATGACCGGGATGAGTATACCATCGAGGCATCTTATGTTGCTTTCGGGTCACAGGAGTTTTATGATGAGCACGTCGCAGAGAATGACAGACAGTATAATATTTATTTTACTTTAAATGATTCTGCAAATGTATCTATGAATAATATTGATTCGGTTATAAAGCAGATTGCAGCAGCTTGTGGGATCGAAGAAAAAAACGTTATAGTCAATGATCTCTATTTGCAATGGGTCTTGCAGCCGAGTTATGAAATGATTGCGGTATGTGGAATTCTGATTCTTGCAATTGTACTTTTCTCTGTTGTGGTCATTTATAATATTTTTCAGGTCGGTATTGCCAACAAGATACAGGAGTATGGAAAAATCAAGGCTCTGGGAGCGACAAAAAAGCAGATGAAACAACTGATCTTCAGAGAGGGCATTTTTTTGACAATTTTTTCAATACCAGTTGGATTGCTTTTTGGCTTTCTGATTGCAAAATGCGGTTTTAACTGGCTGGTAGAACAGGGAAACCTTGTATCAACCGGAACTGGCTCTATGGGAGTTCAAAATCAGCAGGTGCCTCTGTTTTCCCTGCCTGTTATGCTTCTCTGTATTTTCGTATCATTTCTTACCGTTGCTTTGGCACTGCGTAAACCAATGAAAATTGTTTCACGGATTTCACCTATCGAAGCAACACGGTATTTAGAAAATGCAGAAACACAAAAAAAGGGAAAGCGAATTGGCAGAAAAAATGTCACTGTGTTTTCTATGGCAATGGCAAATGTGACGGGTAATCCAAAAAGAACCATTGGTACCATCCTCACAATGGGGATTTCTTGCACATTGTTTGTGATTATCTCTAATTATGTAGGAAATATTGACACGGAGTATGAAGCACGTCTTTCCGTTAATCATGGACAATTCGAACTGCAGCTTGACTATTCTGCTGAGTATGATGAAAGATATCCGGAGAATAATCTGGATACGATTCTGACGGATGATCCATTGAATGATTCGCTGATTGAAGAAATCAAAAGCATTCCGGGAGTGACAGATGTCATGACGAGAGAGATTGTCTCTGTAAATCTGAACGGAACGAGATTTACGGGTGCTGTTGTGAGTAAAAAGGATTTTGATTTTATGCGCCAGGACGGCGATATTGGCTCTATGGACTATGAACAGGCGGTAAAGAATGGTGATATTTTTTTTGGCTGGTCGACGTGGATGGAACAAGATGGATATGCTCTGGGAGAATCCATTGCATTTGACTTTGAGAATGGAAGTGGAACCTATACCTATCAGGGAAAGATTGCAGGATCCTTTGTAAGTGCGGACACTTATCTTGTCATTCCGGAAGGTGTATACCGTTCCATGAATCCGAGGGGAACAGCCTATGGATATCTGTGGGTGGACTGTGATAAAAAAGATGTGGCATCTGTGGAACAGAGTCTGAATACTTTGATTTCTAATACTTCGCATATAAAAATGGATACCTATCATGCACAGTTACAATCTGCAGAATTAGCAGCCCGCATGATGAAGCTTGGCTGTTATCTGTTTATGGCGGTTGTAGGACTCATCGGTTTTATGAATATGGCAAACACCATGATCATGAATATTACGACAAAAAAGCAGGAATATGGTGTATTACAGGCTGTGGGTATGACAAATAAACAATTAAATTTATGTCTGCAGTTACAGGGACTGATTTTTACGGTTGGTACCATATGCGTAGCTTTGATCATTGGTCTGCCGCTCGGCTATGCACTTTTTTCCTATGCAAAACATAATGGAATATTTGGAATGAATATCTATCATGTTCCAATCGTACCAATTTTTATTATGATTTTTTTGGTCGGTCTGTTGCAGATTGTACTTTCCTGCGTTTTAAGCAGTAATCTGAAAAAGGAAACGCTGGTAGAAAGAATAAGGTATCAGGGATAGCAAGTAATATGTAATGAACTAGGTCTTAACGAAGAGGAGAAATAGATAGTAAGTCTTGCGATAAAATATGTTCTGTCAATTATTCACAAGATAATATTTTAAGGAGGCTTGGCAATGAACAAGGATTTTGAACGCTGCTGTAGCTTTCTTGCAGATATGGTTATTAAATATGCACCAGAGATAAAAGAAGAAGTAGAGGTGTGTATGATGATCAAGGATTCCATTGGTGACGAGAAAGCTAATAGGCAGAAACAATTTGACAGATTCTGTTATTACTTAGGCGGAGTAAAACAACTTCTGGACGAAAAGGCTGCGTAGGCAGCTGGCATCCTGTAGATAATATGCTGTAGGATGTATACATATATCAGGAGACTTCATTCATGGCGAGAGGAGTCTCTTTTATTTTGTCCTGTATAATGGAAAAAGCTTTGGTTGTACAGAGGTTGGAATGATGATAAGATTTAGTTGGGACAATAGTGAACATATGTGTTCACATTTCATAACTAAGAAGTAATGGATTGGAGAGGTGCTTATGGTAGATAAAATTGGAACCGATGAATATGGGGAAATACTTATATATCAGACTGATGATGGGCAGACAAATATAGAAGTTAAAATAGAAGATGATACAGTGTGGCTGACACAACAGCAGATGTCAGAATTATTCCAAACTTCTCGAACAAATGTAGTAGAACATATTAAGCATATTTATGAGGAGCGTGAATTAGACGAAATTTCAACCTGTCGGAATTTCCGACAGGTTCGAAAAGAAGGAAATCGTGAGGTGACAAGGCAGATTCTTCATTATAATCTTGATATGATTATCTCTCTTGGATACCGTATTAAATCAGTGATTGCAACAAGATTCAGGCAGTGGGCGACACAGAGATTAAAAGAATACATGATTAAGGGATTTACGATAGATGATGAGCGACTGAAAGGTAATGGTGGAGGAAATTACTGGATAGAATAAGGGATATCCGATCATCAGAAAAGGTCTTGTATCGTCAGGTTCTTGAAAGGATATAGGAATTGCAAAGAATTATCTTGAAGAAAATGAACTCAAAATATTAAACAATCTTGTTTCTGGTTATTTTGATCTGGCTGAAATTAATGCAATTGAGCATAAGCCAATGTATATGGATGATTATGTAAAGCAGCTGGATAGTGTGTTGTCATCAGGAAACAGAAAGCTTTTAACTGGTTCTGGTTCTGTAAGTCATAAACAGGCATTGGAGAAAGCAAAGTCAGAATACAGAAAATATCAGGAGATTACTTTGACGCCAGTCGAAAAAGCATATCTTGAAAGCATTAAAGAGGTTTCCAAGGAAGTAAAAAGGAGATAACATCTGATGAAAAAACAGCAGAAATGTTACATATACACAAGATTTTCTACTTCCATGCAGGTAGAAGGCTACAGTCTTGATGCACAGAAGGACAAGCTTAGAAAATACGCAGATTATCAGGAAATGTCTATCGTCGGTGAATATTCTGATGAGGGTAAATCGGATAAGAGTGTGGAAGGCAGACCACAGTTTAAGCAGATGTTATCGGATATAGAAAGTGGCAAAGACAATGTTGATTATGTGCTGGTATTTAAACTGTCACGATTTGGAAGAAATGCTGCAGATGTTTTAGGAGTGTTTTCACAAGAGTACACCACTATAGATAATAGAGACATTATTATGAACAGATAGTCATTGACGTGATGATCAAATGAGGTCTTCCGTTAATCGGTCAATGGGTATATACTCATATTAACCGAACCGGTCAACGGAGGTAGCTTATGAATGATAAATTTTATGCTTTGCCGGAAGAAAAACAATCGCAAATATTGAATGCTGCATATAAAGTATTTGCAACGAATCAATATAAGAAGGCACCAACCTCAGAAATTGCGGCAGAAGCCGGAATTTCCAAATCACTTTTGTTTCATTATTTTCATAACAAACTGGAGCTATATCTTTTTCTATGGAAGCATGCAGCGGATTTAACAAAAAAATTTATGTGCGAATATAAGGTATATGAAACAGATGATTTTTTTGAAATGATGCGTCGAGGTCTGATGGCTAAGTGTGCAGTAATGAGAAAATACACATTTTTATCCCTGTTTTCCATTAATTCATACTTTGAAACCGAGCCGGATATTCAATCCATCATCCAACCGAATGTACAGGATGCTGCAAAAAAGACATTGGAAATGCTTCTGTCAATATTAAATCTCGATTTAATCCGTAAGGATATAGAGTTTTCTCGTATATATAAAGAAATTCTGTATGCTTCAGATGGGATGCTTAAATATTGGTATAGAACAGGGAATTATGATGTAACAGCTTTTGAGCAGGAATATCTGGAAATGATAAATCATTGGGAAATAGTTTATGGAAAGGGGACGGAAAATGACAGAAAACAGTTATAAGACACGCTGTGGCTGCATCCATTATTTTGTAAATATAATAGACAAGCAGAAAATTACGTTAGTGTTTTTACCGGGACTTACAGCAGATCACAGGCTTTTTGAAAAACAGATAGAATATTTTGAGAAAAAACAGAATGTGTTTGTATGGGATGCACCATCACATGCATTATCCAGACCATTTACAAATAATTATAGTCTGTCTGACATGGCACAATGGCTTTGTGAAATCTTAGCAAAAGAAGAAATTTATAATCCCATTATTATCGGTCAGTCTATGGGTGGATATCTGGCTCAAATGTATATGGAATTATATCCGGATAAGATAAAAGGCTTTATCTCTATCGATTCTGCACCTCTTCAAAAGTCTTATATGACTGCAATGGAAATATGGATTCTTGAAAGAGCAGAGCCATTATATAAGATATATCCATGGAAAGCACTTCTTAGGGCTGGTTCAAGAGGGTGCGCAGAGACGGATTATGGTCAGAAGCTTATGCGAAAGATGATGATGTCCTATGATCCAGATCCTAAAGAATATGCAAGGCTTGCCGGTTTTGGTTACAGAATGCTTGCTGAGGCAATCAAAGCAGAGCTGCCATATCACATCAGTTGTCCGGCATTACTTATCTGTGGAGAAAAGGATAAAGCGGGTTCAGCCAAAAGCTACAATAAAAAATGGCATCAGAGAGAAGGTTTACCGCTTAAATGGATAAAAAATGCTGGCCATAATTCCAATACTGACCAGCCGGATGAAGTAAACAGACTTATAGAAGAATTTATCAGCGAGGCAGATAGGAGAGGAGTGTCCGGATGAAATTAAATATACAGTGGAAAAAAGTATTATATGGAATTATATTGATAGTTATTGGTATAATATTGGCTGCTCTTCATTTTATTGTGGCTGGAGATGGTATCAGAGATTTCATTTCCAGTATTATTGCAGTTATATCGGTATTGGTAATGTTGGTAGGAACTTATATAACGTCAAGTGGAATCAAAAACTGTAAATGAAAACTTTCCTGAAGAATTCAGGAATGATGAAGAATTCGGCTATATGGCAGGATATGAACTATGGAAAAAACTAATCTTTGACAGATAATATTGAAAAGAATGTTACACTATTACATATACATTACTGCGCTTTCACAATTACAGATGAATTCGAACAGTCATATGACAGGCTTTTTAATCAGGAGTAATTAATTCTTTGCATGTAACTTCTTATACTGTGAAGGATTCACTCCGGCTATTTCTTTAAAAACGCGGTTGAAGTGTGTGAGGTTGGAAAATCCGGTCAGCGTTGCAACCTCGGTGACATTTTTATCAGTTTCCTTGAATAAACGTTCTGCGTTCATTATGCGTGTGTGTTTTATATAGTCAACAACAGTACGGTTAGTATTTTTCTTAAATTCACGACAAAGATAGTAAGTACTTATATGAAACATATCTGCAAGAACATCAAGTGATATGTCGTGTTCATAGTTGTTGTTGATATAGTTAATAATCTGCGTTGTTCTATTATGTCTTTCAATACCAATGGTGCTCTCTTTCATTTCAAGAACTATAATAATTATAAGATTCACAAGTGCTTCCATCTGTTCCTGCTTGTATGCTGAGGCTGAGTTTTGGGCTTCAAGAAAATAGTACATAAGCCTTCTTAACATTTTTAATGATTCCGTATCAGACTTGTATACACAGTATGAGTTTGCAAGCTTCTGCCTCAGGGCATCTGATGAAATTATGTCCGGTCTGAAATAAAGTACAATCCTTGAAAATGTGCATCCTTGTTCACTGTAGGAACGATGCATAGTCTGAGGTGGGAATATAATACAATCACCAGCCTCGGTTTTATACAATTTATCGTCTATATAGTGATATCTTTCACCATTATCTAAAAAATACAATTCATAATAATCGTGATAGTGCGAACGTATCATATTATCGTTGACGCTGGCCGTATGTGCTGCAGCTATGGATTCACCAAGTGACATAAGGTTCTGTGCTACATCTATCATAATAATCCTCCGTTCTTGCGCTGCTTCTTTGCGCATCTCATAATCTTCTCCAATTCTATGCTTATTAAGAGCTGTTCTAAAGCTGCTCTTAACACATTCCTATATATATTAACTATGTAATAATTGTTTATATAAAGCAATATTTATACATTTCACAACTGTATAGTTATATTTAATATATTATAAGTAGTATACAACGAAAAATTTGAAAGTGCAAGAAATGTAAAAAAACCAATTTATCTTGTCAATATCTGTATAGTTTTAATTATTGAATAGTTGTATAAATTAATTATAAACAAAACATAAACAAGAGATTATCAGATTACTGAAAGGAGATAAAAAATAATATGAGAATATGTTATAAGGCAGGAAATGTAACCTATAACACTAACTATTATTCGGTTATTACAGATTCAGTAGAAATAAGAATATGGTTTCTCACAGATGAAATAATCAGAATAAGAGCCGGCTTTGATGGAGACTGGGATGAAGCTTCATATAGTCTTGCTATGACAGCATGGGACTCAAGAACAGACGAGTTTTTAAAGGGCTATAGAAAAAGAGTTGAAGTGGCATACTCAGAGCTTGTGGATGGAACTGACAAGGCAGTTATTTGCGGAAGTAAGCTTCGTATAGAAATTGAAAAGAATCCATTCCGTATATGTGTATATGATAAAGATGGAACATTATTACACGCAGATATTACAGATCTTGCATATAGAGAGGATTCAAATAAAAGGCGGATACATACAAGCCAGATAGAGTCAGATGACTACTTTTATGGCTTTGGTGAGAAAGGGGGAGATATTAATAAGGCTGAAAAGTATATGAATATGGCTCCTGGTGATGCAATGGGCTACAATCCTAAGGAAACAGATTCGTTGTATAAGCATATCCCATTTTATATAAAGCTTTCAGGCTCAACCCATAAGGCAGTTGGATATTTCTATCATACAACAGCAGAATGTGACTTTAATATGGGACGTGAAAAGAGAAATTACTGGCATCGTTACTCAAGCTTCAGATCAGATGCCGGAGATATAGATCTCTTTCTTATAGCAGGACCTTCAATAGGAGAAGTAATAAGCAGATATACAGATCTTACAGGTAAGTCAATACTTCTTCCAAAGGCAGCACTTGGATATCTTGGTTCTTCAATGTATTATCCAGAGCTTCCTAAGGATTGTGATGATGCAATACTTGAATTCATAGATACTACCAGAGAAGAAGGAATTCCTGTAGACGGCTTCCAGCTTTCATCAGGATATTGTGCAGTAGAGACAGAGCAGGGGATTAAAAGATGCAGCTTTACCTGGAATTATAAAAGATTCAAGAATCCAGAAGAATGGTTTGCAAAAATGAAGGAAAAGGGCATAGTTGTTTCACCTAATGTCAAACCTGGAATGCTCCTGGTTCATCCGTATCTGGAAGATATGAAGAAAAAGGATATGTTTGTATATGACAGCATAAAGGATGAACCCGGTAAAGGTACATGGTGGGGTGGAACTGGAATATTTGTAGATTTCACCAAAGAGCAGACAAGAGAATACTGGAAAGAATACCTGAAAGAGGGACTTATAAAGTATGGCTGTGAATCAGTATGGAATGATAACTGTGAATATGATTCTATGGTTGATAAGGATGCAAGAGTGTATTTTGAAGGTAAAGGAAGTACTATTGGTGAGCTAAAGCCGGTAATGAGTAATATCATGTGCCAGCTCTCTAATGAGGCAGTAACGGAATATAATGAGAATATAAGACCATTTTCAGTATGCCGTTCGGGACACGCAGGTATACAAAGATATGCACAGGTGTGGGCAGGTGACAATCTTACATGCTGGGATGCATTAAAGTATAACATAGCAACTATACTTGGTATGGGACTTTCTGGCGTTGCAAATCACGGTTGTGATGTAGGTGGATTCTATGGAGAGTCACCAGAGCCTGAGCTTTTTGTAAGATGGGTGCAGAATGGTGTGTTCATGCCAAGATTTTCAATACATTCAGTAAATACTGATAATACAGTTACAGAGCCATGGATGTATAGTGGTATGAAGGATTATATAAGAACTGCAATTAAACTCAGATATTCTATGTCTCCTTATCTTTATTCGCTTGAATACAGAGCACATAAGACAGGACTTCCTATTATGCAGCCAATGTTTATGGTATTCCAGAACGATAGTAATACATATAATGAAGGCGTGGATTTTATGTGGGGCGATTCATTACTTGTAGCAAATGTTGTAGAAAAGGGTGCAGAGATAAGAGAGGTATATTTACCTGATACAGGAGATAAAAATATACGTTTTTATGATTATTATACCAGAAACGAATATGAAGGCGGCCAGACTATAAAAGTACCTGTGGATATAAGTTCAATTCCAATGTTTATAAAGAGTGGAGCTATTATTCCGATGGCTGGTAATGAGCTTAACAATCTTATGAATGATAAGGTTGATTCACTTCATATAATAATGGCACCTGATATAGATTCTTCATTCACTATATATGATGATGATGGAAAAACTAATGATTATAAGAATGGCAGCTACTTAAAAACTGATATTAGTGTTAAAGCTGGTGCAAAGACATATATCGATTTTGAATATGAAGGCAGTTATGAGAACACAGCAGAAACAATGGAACTTGATGTGATACATAGGGAGAAAGCACCATTCTATGTACAGCTTGATGGAAGGGAAGTGCCACATTTCCTTCATAGAAGAAAATATGAGGAGAGTGATATCGGATGGTATTACAGCCAGACTAAGAAATCAGTGCAGGTAAAGTATCCTAATCCAAAGAAAAACCATCAGGTGCTTATATCATTTGAAGTCTTTGATATGATTGGAATGTAATAGCATCAGGCAAAAATAGGCTGTTACGAAACAGGAGAAATAGTGCAATGCACAGCTTCAGGTTATTGTGCATAAGACCAGTAGCTGACATATAAAAAATGAGTGCACAGAAATGAGGTATAATATGTTGAAAAAAATGAAAAAATATATTGCTGTTTTGCTTACAGTTACACTTATATGTTCATTTGGGCTGACAGGCTGTGGAACAAATAGCGCATCAAACAGTAAGGAAGCTACCGCAGAAAATCCTATGGTATTAACGCTGGCACATGGTTTGTCAGAAAGCCATACAGTACATATAGCTATGCTGCAGTTCGCAGAAGAGGTTAAGCAGAAGACTAACGGAAGAATAATAATCAAGATATTCCCTAATGGACAGCTTGGTTCAGAGACAGAGAATCTTGAGCAGCTTCAGGCAGGTGTTATTGCTATGACAAAAGTATCAGCACCAGGTCTTGCAACATATAATGATGCTTATAATACATTTGGTCTTCCTTATATATTTAGTAATATTGATGAGTTTTATAAAATAATGGATTCTGATAAAATGCAGGATTTCTTCCTGTCATCAGAAGATGATGGATTCGTAACCTTAACATACTTTACATCAGGCTCCCGTTCATTCTACACAAAAGATAAGCCTATACGTAAGCCAGAGGATCTTAAAGGAATAAAGATACGTGTCCAGGATATGAAGTCACAGACGGATATGCTTACAGCACTTGGTGGAACACCGGTAGCAATGTCCTATGGCGACATATATACATCCCTTTCAACAGGTATTATAGATGGAACAGAGAACAATGAAACAGCGCTTACAACAGGTAAGCATGGTGAGATATGTAAGGTGTATTCGGTTGATGAGCATGCCATGATACCTGATGTTATGGTTATGAGCTCAAAGGTATGGAATAATATAGAGCCGGATGATCAGAAGATTATACTGCAGTGTGCAAAGGATGCTACACAGTCTCATAAGGTTATGTGGGATAAGGCAATAGATGAGGCAGTAGCACAGGCAAAGGATATGGGTGTTGAATTTATTTATGATGTAGATAAGGAAGCATTCAGAAGTGCAACAGCAGGTCTTGTTACCGAGTATAGAAATAAGTATACAGGTGTCGCAGCTTTACTTGACAGAATAGATGAGATAAGGAAAGGAGAGTAACTATGATTAATATACTTGTTAAAGTTAAAAATGTTATGAATAAGATATTATCAGCAGCAAGTGTTGTTCTGCTTGTGTTTATGACTTCGTTAGTATTATGGCAGGTGTTTACAAGATATGTGCTTGGCAAACCAGCAGCATTTACAGAAGAACTTGTTAAATACTCACTTATGTGGACAGCCTTTATAGGTGCTGCATATGCTTTCTTTACAAGAGACCATATGTCACTCACTATTATTAAAGATAAGCTCACAGGTAATAAACGAAAAATATTATTACTGGTTATAGATGTACTTATTCTTTTACTTGCAGTGTTCGTGTTTGTAATTGGTGGATTTAAGCTGGCAATGTCAGCAAGGGCAGAGTATTCAGCACTTCTTGGTATTCCAAGAACACTTGTATATGCGGTATCCCCTGTTTCAGGTATCTTTATAGTAGTTGCACAGATTATTAATATATATGAAGACTTAACCGGTGTTAAGGTAGAATAGGAGGTAAATATGAGTATTGCAGTAACTACAGTAATATTATTTGTTGTATTCGGTGTACTTCTGTTTTTAGGGGTTCCTATTTCAGTAAGTATTATTGCTTCGTCAATTGTAACTGCCATGTCAACGCTGTCATGGGATCAGATAACATTCATAACCATGCAGAAAATGAATTCGGGTGTTGAAAGCTTTTCGCTTTTAGCAGTTCCATTATTCATCCTTGCAGGTAATATTATGAATAATGGTGGTATAGCCAAGAGACTTATTAACTTTGCACAGATATTCGTAGGAAAGATTCCAGGAAACCTTGCACAGGCTAATATTCTTGCAAATATGCTCTTTGGTGCATTATCTGGTTCATCAGTAGCAGCAGCTTCTGCAATAGGAGGATGTATGAGTCCTATTGAAAAAGAGCAGAAGTATGATCCTGCTTATGCGGCAGCAGCTAACATAGCCTCAGCACCAACAGGACTTCTTATTCCACCTACATCGGCATTCATTGTATATTCAACAGTTGCAGGTGGTGTATCTATATCGACATTGTTTATGGCAGGCTATGTACCTGGAATATTGATGGGTGTTGTATGTATGATAGTCGCCTTCATTGGTGCAAAGAAGTTAGGCATAAAGGCTGTTGGAAGAGATAAGTCAGTAAGTATTTTAAAGATATTTGTTGATGCTATCCCATCATTACTTCTTATAATAATTGTTATTGGTGGTATTGTATCAGGTATATTTACAGCAACAGAAGGTGCTGGTATTGCAGTTCTGTATTGCCTCATACTTTCTATCATATACAAGAGCATGAATTTTAAGACATTTGTAGAAATACTTAAGAAATCAGCTAAGGTGTCAGGAGTAATTCTTTTCCTTATATCAGCATCATCAGCTATGTCATTCGTTATGGCTTATTCTGGAATACCAGCAGCCATAAGTAACGGATTATTAAGTATTTCAACTAATAAGGTTGTAATATTCTTATTAATGAATATTATACTTCTGGTTGTTGGTATGTTTATGGATATTACACCAGCTATACTTATATTTACACCTATCTTCCTTCCTATCGCACAGAGCTTTGGAATGACAGATATCCAGTTTGGTGTAATGCTTATATTCAATATGTGTCTTGGTAATATTACACCACCTGTTGGTTCTGTATTATTCGTAGGCTGTGGTATTGAAAATGTATCAATCGAGAAAGTAACACCTAAGCTTATACCTTATTTTATTGGTTTAATTATATTACTTATGCTTATTACATTTATTCCAGAGCTGTCACTTGGAGTACCAAAGCTTATGGGATTGATTTAGTATAAAATAACAAGACTTTTTTCCTAATATTATATAAAACAGACATCCGGCCAGGTCGCTTGATAGGACCTGGTCGGATGTTTTGTTAGCTATCTTAGAATTCTGTTTTATTATTTATTTTGTGTTATAATAAGTTTTATATTTTTATATTTTTGGATTTTTAGATTTTTGTTGAAGCTTTGTCTGTTACAGGGTGCAGGAAAAGACAATTTTAAATGGGCATACAGACGGCTGACAACACAATAGAAATAAATAACGGATGTAAGAAAAGGAATTAACAGAATGTTATATATAATGAGATATGGGAAAACAGACTGGAATGTACAGCATAAGCTGCAGGGAAGAATAGATATACCAAATAATGAAAAATATATGAAAAATGTACAAAATACATATGTGAAACTATTCTTATATGCTACAATATAATAACAAGATGTGTTAATAACTATACAACAACTTTTAGTGGGTAAGAATGGAGAGAAGTATGAATATATCGTTTTTTTTACAACCAAAGTGCAAGGTAGCATATATTTACAATGATGACACAATAAGACAGGGATTACAGAAGATGAATTATTATGGCTATTCTGCAATTCCTGTTCTTGATGAGAATGAGCATTATGTTGGGACAATCACGGAAGGTGATTTCCTTTGGCATATATGCAGAATTAAACAGAATAACGCGATGGAAGTTGATATAAAGGAATTAGAAAAGCAGAGAGTTAACGAGCTTTATTTCAGACGTAATTATCCAAGTGTTAATGTGGATACATCGATGGAAGCATTGATTGAAAGAATATCTAATCAGAATTTTGTTCCAGTTGTAGACGACAGAGGTGTATTTATAGGAATTATAACAAGAAAAGATGTAATTACATATTTGTCTACCAAGAAGAAAGAGCAAGTGTTTCAGAAGATTTCTTAGATGTTAGGCTGAGTAGATTAATTAAGTAATGATATTTATGGTGGTATATAATATTCTATATTAGAATGTGATGATTTTTAATAGTAGTATTATTAAAATATTAATTTTAATAGTGTGTAATTATAATCTTATAGTGTGTAATTGCAACAAGGAAATGTCAACATTAACTATAATTGGGTTGACATTAACAAGCTGAGTAACTATACTTATGCGTATGCACGGGGGTTAAAGGATAAGGCTGCTTATTGATAGAATTATTCATTTTACCAGAGTTAGTATTAATTCAATTAGTGTGCAGGAACGGAGTAAAGTATGGGCGTTATGCAGAATGTTACAGAAAATATTAATGTTGGGAAATTATTAGATAATTGGGACGAAACACACGAATTAACCAAAGATGAGGCACTTGCAATTCTTAATTGTGATGATGTATGTCTTGACAAGCTTATTGAAACAGCGTATGCGTTAAGACTTAAATATAAAGGAAAGAAAGTAAGCATACAGCTTCTTACTAATGTCAGAAGTGGTAACTGTTCACAGAATTGTGCTTACTGTGCCCAGTCGTGTGAGTCCCAGGCTCAGATAGAGAAATATAAAAGAGTATCAGACGAGAAGTTGTATGGAGATAATGACCTTGTAGATAATAAACATCTTGCGAGACATTGTATTGGACTTAGCGGTATAAGCTTTACAGATGCTGAGATAGAAGATTTAGCCGGACGTATAAGAAAGATGAAGAAGAATGATACCCAGATATGCTGTTCTATTGGATTTCTTACAGAAAAGCAGGCTTTAATGCTTAAGGAAGCAGGACTTAACAGAATTAACCATAACCTTAACAGCAGCCGTAGATTTTATCCCAATATATGCACAACACATACATATGACCAGAGAATTAATAATATAAGAATGTTAAAAAGAATAGGTTTTGAGATGTGCTGTGGCGGTATTATCGGGATGGGCGAGAGCAGGGAAGATGTTGTAGATATGCTTATGGACGTAAAGGAAATCAATCCAGAGTCAGTGCCAATTAATTTTCTTCTTCCAATAAAGGGAACAAGGCTTGCAGACAGAGATATATCAGGACTTACACCACAGTATTGTCTTAAGGTGTTATGCCTTGCAAGATTATTAGTTCCTAAGTCAGACATAAGATGTGCGGCTGGACGTGAAGTATACTTTAAGGGAATTGAGCCAACATTATTTAAAGTTGTAGATTCAATATTTGCTTCTGGTTATTTAACAGCAGATGGACAGGGAATAGATGATACTATTAAGATGATAGAAAATGCAGGATTTACGGGTGAGATAGAGAGTAAAGACTGTTAATAGACTTATAGGACAAGATATGTTGATAGAACAGCCGCCAGCCTTTGAAATTAAATGGCTGACGGCTGTTTAATCTTTTTAATTAAATACATCATTGAAATAGGACATATTATTTTTGCCCATTAATTATTACTGTTTGTTAGTTCTATCAAGTGCAGTAATTGTCTTAGTGGCTGTGTTGAGTGCTTTCGTAATTGCACTGCTGGCTTCGCCCATACCTTTGGCAAGCTTCTGTACTTCTTCAGCAACTACAGCAAAGCCTTTTCCAGCATCACCGGCTCTTGCAGCTTCAATGGAAGCATTAAGTGCAAGTATATTCTGTCGTTTGCTGAATCCGTCTATTAATTTGACCTTGTCATTGGCTGTAGCAAGCTGGCTTGCGGCGGCACTAATTCCTGTTGTAAGTTCATTTAGAATAGTTGAGTTCTGGCGGGCAGTGTAGCTTGCACGGACAAACATATTGATAACATCGCCCAGCAGATTGGCAGAAGCGTCAATCTCCTCTTTAGTACGCACGTTTACTTTTTGCAGAGCCTTGATGTACTTATCTTCATTAATTCCAAGTTCACGTGCTGTTGCCCTGAACCTTTCTTCGTCTGGGTTCTCAGGAAGAACCTGTCCGCCGATAATACTTCCAAGAACAGTTCCATCATCAAGAGTAATAGGAATACCGAAATCAACTAATCCTGCATGACAAGGATAAACGCCATTACCATCACGGTCACACTGCTCACATCTCTTGCGGCCTTCAGTACTTCCTCTGGTAAGATCGATGCAGAATTCAGTGAAATTATAACATTCGCTTATGTACTTGCCGTCTGCACCTACAGCAACAGTTGCCAGCCCGGTACTCTTTGCCCAGTTAGACATAATCTCTTCAAATTTGACCATATCACAAAAATCCTGAATCCTCATAATTAAATCCTCCAATTAAGGTTTTTATATTTTTTATATTATACTATATTGTCGGTATATTTACATTATATATTAATCGCAAATTCAAAGAAAAATAAAAAAATTGCCATATGATTTATTGTCAAAAATATAGAATATTATAAGTTTATTTGATTATGAAATTAAACAAATTTAATTACTGGGGTATATATTTTAAACAATTAGCCATAATATTTACAGAATATAAGCTCATATTCCGAAATAGACCTATTTGGGTCAATCGTAACTATCATAAAATCTTTAGTAATAGCATAGCTAAGAGGTTAAGGTAAATGAACAATACCCGTTACGAAGATTTTTGCAATAGAATGAGAGTATATAGAAAAAGACTTGGCTATAATCAGGCAGATATCGGAAAAGAGCTGGGAATATCACAGAATGACTATTCTAAAAGAGAAAATGGACTGATAATGATTTCGTATGATAATTTAAAAAAATTGCAGGAAATTGGAATGGACATTGATGAGCTGGTTTCGGGAAAGAGAGACGATATTGATACTAAAGATTTGGACGAGCTTATAAGTGACTGTGAAAGTGAAGAACTTAAAGATATGACTATGCGTATGGTTGCTGAATGTATAAAATATTATCGTGTTAATGACACTAAGAATAAAGACAATGATACGCAGAATGATAGAATGTTTGATTTTATGTTGAAGCAGTGGGATGATTTTTCAATGCTTGAATATGTAAGGCACGAAACGCATTATTCACAGGAGGTTATGTCTGAAAAGCTGGGACTGACAAGAAAGAAGTACAGAAAATACGAAAAAGAGATTATGTATCCTGATGCAGATACTCTTGTTCAGATGTATAATTTGTACAAATGCAGACCATCAATGTATCTTAATATGTATGACAGAAGATATTACGTTATGCAGAACGTATGGATGGAGTTGGATGATAACCAGCGTGACAGAATATTAAGAATGGTCAAGGCGATAAAGAATATAATATAGAAAAAGGAGTACCTGTAAATGCAAGACACAAACAATGTTAAGCATTTGCGGGTACATTTTTTATGTAAAGGAGCTTCTAATAGAATTTCCTATTATATAAAAGGCACAATAAAATATCATACAAAATAATATTGTTGCAGCTTTACAGAGTATGATAAAATATATTGTGCATTGTACATTTATTTTATAATAAACAGATGATAATCAATGTGTGGTGGTTACAATTTCATTTGTTATAATGTAAATTTATGTGTAATAATAATCAGAGTAAGTAGAAAGAAAAAATATGAGAACAGTACAGCAATATTATGATGACAATAGAGATAAAATCCTTTTTGATGTAAGAGCATTAGAGGAGTATGAGAAAGAGACCATAGAAGCTTCCATACATTATTACTGGGAAGATATGATAAAAGTTCTTGAAGATAATAAGGAAGAATTTGAGGCAAAGTATTCAAAGGATACACCAATATATATTCTTTGCTACACTGGACAGAAAAGTGAAGAAATAGAAGATATACTTGATGAGATGGGCTATGAAGCTTACAGCCTTGATGGTGGATTTGTCGCATATCTAAGATGGAAGTTTAATAAATATCTTGAGCAGGATAAAGAAAGCGGCAATAATACTTCAGAAGAAAATGTTAAAGAGATTGAGCGGAGCATAGTAAAGAAGTTCCGCAAGCCAATATGGAGAAAGTTCACACAGGCTCTTAATGAATATGATCTTATTCAGGACGGCGATAAGATAGCTGTCTGCATATCAGGCGGTAAAGATTCAATGCTTATGGCGAAGCTTTTTCAGGAGTTGAAACGTCACGGAAAGAATAATTTTGAACTTGTATTCTTAGTTATGAATCCGGGTTATAACGACCTTAACTACAATGTAATACTTAACAATGCAAAGATATTAGATATTCCAATTACAGTATTTAAGACAGAGATATTTGATACTGTAGTAGATATTACAGAGTCGCCTTGTTATTTGTGTGCAAGAATGAGGAGAGGATATCTTTACAGCAAGGCAAAGGAACTTGGTTGTAATAAGATTGCTCTTGGACATCATTATGATGATGTGATAGAAACAATTCTTATGGGTATGCTTTATGGTGCACAGGTTCAGACAATGATGCCTAAGCTTCATAGTACGAATTTTGAGGGAATGGAGCTTATAAGACCTATGTATCTTATAAGAGAAGCTGATATTATTCACTGGAAAGAATATAATAATCTTGAGTTCATACAGTGTGCCTGTCGATTTACAGAGGGATGTGCTTCCTGTGGTGGTACAGGAAAAGGTTCTAAGAGGGCAGAGATTAAGCAGCTTATAAAAGATCTGACCAAGGTAAGTCCGTATATAGAAAAGAACATATTCAGAAGTGTAGAAAATGTTAATATTGATACGGTAATTGCTTACAAGAAGAAAGGGCAGCGACACAGCTTTTTAGATGAATATGATATAACAGATGATAAGTATGCTGGTAACGCAGAGGTTGATAATTCAGAGAATATATCTAAAGAATTGAATAAATCAGACATAAACTCAAGCGGACAGTTAAGTGAATATCACACTGATGAAACAATTGAATTAGGTAAAACAGGTAGTACTCAAATAATGCCATTGAACAAATCGGACATCAATAAAGATGATATAAGTGAGAACACTTTAGCCAAATATGAAAAGTTAAAGTCAATTATTAAGGACTGTGGTAAAATAGCAATAGCATTTTCTGGCGGGGTTGACTCGACATTTTTAACCAAAGTTGCAAAAGATGTATTAGGAGAAAATGCTGTTGCAGTTACGATAAGTTCAATTCTTGTTACAGATGATGAACTTAAAGAAGCTGATGATTTCTGTAAGGTAGAGAATATAGAACATCTTATATATAAGGCAGATGTATTATCGATTCCGGGCTTTGAGAATAATCCACCAGACAGATGTTACATTTGTAAGAAAGCGATATTTACTAATGTGCAGAATCTTGTAGGTGAGAGAGGCATTAGTGTAATTGCAGAGGGAACAAATGTTGATGATGACGGTGATTACAGACCTGGTATGAGAGCCATAAAGGAACTAGGAGTAAGAAGTCCTTTAAAAGAGGCAGGTCTTACCAAGGCTGAAATCAGGGAATTATCTTGTATGTTAGGCTTAAAGACGTGGAATAAACCATCGTGTGCGTGCCTTGCTTCAAGATTTGCGTATGGTGAGGTTATTAATAAAGACAAGCTTGATATGATTTACAGTGCAGAATGTTATATAAGAAGTCTGGGATTTGAGCAGTTCAGGGTAAGATTACAGGATGGAATTGCAAGAATTGAATTAAGACCAGCAGATATACAGAAGTTTATTGAAAACGGAATAAAGGATAAAGTATCAGAGAAGCTTCACGCACTTGGATTTAAGTATGTATCCCTTGATTTGGATGGTTACAGGCTTGGAAGTATGAATGAAGTATTGAACAGACAGGAAAGAGGTAACAATGGCGGTAGCTCATTATAATTGTGATTATTGCAATAATATGGTATATGATGAAGAAACGGAGCAGTTCGTGTGTGATGTAGATATGGACGAGGATGATTATGCAAGGCTTCTTACATCTGAGTATAAAGAATGTCCATATTATCAGAGCAATGATGAATACAAGATTGTAAGACATCAGATGTAGTTTTATATAAAATATAATTAATAGTGGCAGATATTTCGATATATTTATTAGAAAGATATGCCTGGAAGGAAGTGAGTGAATGGATGATAAGAGATACGCTGTACTTATCGACTCAGATAATATTTCATCAAAATATATTTCGGACATTCTTGATGAAATGACAAAGTATGGCGTAATAACTTATAAAAGAATATATGGCGACTGGACAAGTACACAGGCAAGCAAATGGAAGAAAGAGCTTATGGAGAACTCCATAACACCTATACAGCAGTTTTGTAATACAGTAGGCAAGAATGCAACAGACTCAACGCTTATAATTGATGCTATGGATATTCTTTATACGAATAATGTTGACGGCTTCTGTATCGTATCTTCTGATGGCGATTTTACAAGGCTTGCAAGCAGGCTTAGAGAGTCGGGAATGGACGTTATCGGTATGGGTGAGAGCAAGACACCACGTTCATTCAGGGCCGCTTGTTCGGTATTTACAGACCTTGAGCTTCTTCGTGAACAGGCACACGAAGATGAGCCAGATAGTAAGCCGGTTAAGAAGACAGAAAGAAGCAATATTATTAAGCAGTCTAAGATAGAAAATGCAATTATTGAGATTATTCAGGAGAACGACAATAAAGGCAGGCAGACAGGGCTTGGTGAGCTTGGAAGCCGTTTACAGAAGAAATATTCTGATTTCGATGTAAGAAATTACGGTTACAGTTCATTATCTACATTTCTAGAGGAAATGGAAAGCCTTGAGTTAAAGAAGTTCAATAATACGGTTCTTGTCAGACTTAAGGAAGATAAGAATATGAAAGAGCAGGTTATGGAGTATGCAGTGAATTATGTAAAGAGTTCAGAAAATGCAGTGGAACTTGGAGCATTAGGACAGAAAATCCATATGAATTATCCTAATTTTAAGGTTAAGGAGTATGGTTATTCTACACTCAGCAAATTTATTGCAGGCATAAAATGTTTAAAAATAACAGCAACAGATGAAAACCGTAGAATGGTTTCAATAAAATAAACTAAAGTTAGTCATAAAGACAGGAAAGGAATATTATGAATAAGATAGCAAGTTTTACAGTTAATCACTTGGATTTACTTACAGGAGCATATGTATCAAGAAAAGATTATCAGGGAGATGTAGTTCTTACAACATTTGATTTAAGATTTACAAGACCTAATGTAGAAGCACCTATGGATACAGCAGGTATTCATACAATAGAACACCTTGTAGCAACATTTTTAAGGAACCATAAGGTATGGGCAGACAAGACTATATATTTTGGACCAATGGGCTGCCGTACAGGATTTTATGTAATATTTGCAGGTGACCTTGAGTCAGAGGATATAATTGATGTGTTAAGGGAAGCCGCTGATTTCGTACTGGATTATGAGGGTGAGATACCAGGATATTCACCAAGGGACTGCGGTAATTACCTTGATAATAACCTTACACTTGCAAAGATATATATGAAGAAGTATAAGGAAGAAGTTCTTGATAACCCAGTACCAGAAAGACTTCATTATCCACAGTAAAATAGATGGGAGCTTCTTATTACAGCAAAAACAGAAGAAAATGATTGAAGGGAACCTGTTTTGATGGAAAATATGGATATACAGATTATAAAATCAAGACGCAGAACAGTTTCAATAGAAGTCCATACAGATGGAAGTGTTATATTAAGAGCACCTGACAGGATAACGAAGAAGGAGCTTGATATATTTATTGATAAGCATATGTCTTGGATTGAGAGTAAACAGCAGTTGATGAAGGAAAGAAAAGAAGAAAAAATTCCTACCAATGCAAAGGCTTTTGATATGTTAACACCTAAGGAACGTGCCGTAATAAGGGGCACATTTATAAGAAAAGTAGAATATTACAGTAAGATTATGAATGTGACTGTTGGAAGGGTTACAATACGCAATCAGAAGACACGCTGGGGAAGCTGTAGTTCCAAGGGAAATGTTAATTTTAATTACAATTTGTATTATATGCCGGAAGAATTGTTGGATTATGTAGTGGTGCATGAGCTTTCGCATAGAAAATATATGAATCATTCGCAATCATTCTGGTGTGAAGTTGAAAAGTACTGCCCAGAATATAAGTTATGCCGCAGGAGGTTGAAAGACTACACACTTTCAATATAATAATTGGGGCGGGGCATTAATTAAAATGTCTTATTATGCAGGCATAAACGTATTTTTGAGCATATCCCTTAAAGCATAATAATCTGATTATTAGTAGGAGGTAATAAAACTATGAAAATTCCATTTAAAGTAGATTTGACAGGCAAGACTGCAATTGTAACAGGGGGAAGTGGAACACTATGTTCAGCAATGGCGTATGGACTTGCTGTAAGCGGTGCGAAGGTTGCAATAATCGGACGTAATAAGGATAAGCTTAATAATGTCACAGATGAGCTTATTAACAATGCTAAGACAGAATACAGCAAAGACATTGTTGTTAAGGGGTATAGCTGTAATGTGATTGATAAGGAAGAACTTAATAAAACTTATGAAATAATTAAGAGTGAGCTTGGAAGCTGTGATATTCTTATCAATGGAGCTGGCGGCAATCAGCCGGGTGCTATTACATCAATAGAGATGTTAAAGAAAGAAAAAGGAGAAAATGATTACTCTTTCTGGAATCTTGATGAGGATAATATAAGAGATGTTATGGATCTTAATTATATGGGAACACTTCTTCCGATACAGGTATTTACTAAGGATATGGTTGAAAAGAGAAGCGGAAGCATTATTAATATAGCCTCTGTTACATCAATTTTACCACTTACAAAGGTAATGGCTTACGGCAATGCCAAGAGTGCAATACTTAACCTTACACAGTGGCTGGCAGTCCATTTTGGAGAAAGCGGAATAAGATGTAATGCAATTGCACCGGGATTTTATGCGGCTGAACAAAATCACGCATTATTATTTAATGAAGATGGTACATACACTGACAGAGCAAGAAAGATAGTTGCAGGAACTCCAATGGGAAGATTTGGTAATCCAGAGGAACTTATCGGAGCGGCATTATTCCTTGCAAGTGATGATGCGGCTGGATTTGTAAATGGTATTGTGTTGCCAGTAGACGGCGGCTATAGTGCGTACAGTGGCGTTTAATAAATAATTTTAATAATTATCAGATATAAAGGTATATATGTTGATATAAAATGCCGATATTCTAAATATAATAAAAGTTAAATGGTACAAAAGTATTATATGAGGAGGATAATGGTATGAAATTAGGAGAGGCAATACCAAATTATCAGGCATATCGCAATGAATTACAGGACAAGAAGACCAGCATATATAAGCAATATAAAAAAACAAAGGAAAAGGCTGAGCGTACCAATGATGAAGAATGGATACAAAAGGCAGCAGAGCTTGAGCTTTCATATAAGGAAGCAACTGATGATTTTGACAAGTATGAGAATGTTCTTAACTCGCTTAGGGAGCAGTGGTGTGCAGCAGCAAATACAGAAAACGACAAAGCACTTGCTGACCCTGAGACAGGACTGGGGGCTACACTTGGTAAGATAATGACTACAATTGCAAGAATGTGTGCAGGTGACAAAGTTCCTTATTCAGATGAAAAGAAGGTTATGGAATATGACGATAAAATGTATGCAAGAGCCAAGCAGGCACAGATGATTATGGCATCAATGAAGAAAAAGCAGAAGGAATACGATTCACTCTGGGATAAAGAGGGTGGAGAGTATGACCCTGAGGGTGTAGCTGATAATACAGAAGCACAGGGAGAGCTGCCAGATATCCCATCATCGGACGGAGACAGTACGGATACAGGTGAAGCAGTATCAGATAGTGAATAATTAATAAAATGGAGTGTCATATGAAACATAATCGATACTTTATGCAGGTATTAACAGTATATCAGTTATCTGCGTATTGTATGAATTGTTTCCTGTGACACTCCATTTTTGTCTTATAAGTCTATAATCCTTTATTATTAATATAAATACATATTATAAAGCAAGTACTTATTAATAATTAAATATGTTATAAATTAAACATATATATTAAAATAAGTACTTGCTTATTAAGTATTAAATATGCAGTTGATATTAATTAAATTAAGATTAATTAAACTTCAAATAAAAGATCACCATAGCTTGGGAATGGCCAGAATTCCTTATCAACGATCATTTCAAGCTTATCAGCAGGAGCTCTTAATTCGTCCATAGTTGTCTTAACTTCATCTCTGAAGTACTTAGCCTGTTCTGTAATGTCAGTAACATCAGCAGCCTTAGCTGTAACATCAATAAGCTTAGTATAAGCAGCCTTCATATCCTTTAAGTAACCAGAAACTTCTGCAAGTAAATCAGCCTGAACAGAAGCATCAGCACCAGCTTCCTTAACAGTAAGAACTGAGTTAGCAAGCTCTGTTGTGTAAGAAATAACTGAAGGAATAATCTGCTTTCCAGCCATATCAATCATTGTCTTAGCTTCAATGTTTATAGCCTTTGCATAAGCTTCATACTTAATCTCAGCTCTTGACTTTAATTCAGCCTCTGTAAATACACCAAAGCTTTCAAAAAGCTTAACGGCCTTAGGAGTAGTAAGGGCAGGAATAGCATCAACCATAGATTTAATATTTGGAAGACCTCTTCTTTCAGCTTCTTCTACCCATGCATCTGAGTAACCATTACCATTAAATACGATTCTATGATGGTCAGTAAAGAGCTTCTTGATAAGATCATGAACAGCCATATCGAAGTTTTCTACTCCATCAAGCTGGTCAGCGATTTCCTTAAAGCTTTCTGCAACGATTGTGTTAAGAACTACGTTAGCAGGAGCAATTGAATCTGATGAACCTACCATACGGAATTCAAACTTATTACCAGTAAATGCAAATGGTGAAGTTCTGTTTCTATCAGTAGCATCCTTGTTAAGGTCAGGAAGTGTAGAAGCACCTGTCTTTAACTTACCCTTCTGGATAGAGCTTGTTGCATCACCCTTATCAATAAGCTGCATAACAACATCCTCAAGCTGCTCACCAAGGAACATAGAGATAATAGCTGGAGGTGCCTCATTAGCTCCAAGTCTGTGGTCATTACCAACGTCAGAAGCAGATTCTCTTAAAAGATCAGCGTGTTTATCAACAGCCTTCATAACAGCACCGAGTACAAGTAAGAACTGGATATTTTCGTGAGGTGTCTTGCCAGGTTCGAGAAGGTTGATACCATCATCAGTTGTGATTGACCAGTTATTGTGCTTACCAGAACCATTAACTCCGGCAAATGGCTTCTCATGGAGAAGGCATACAAGACCATGTCTGTAAGCAACTTTCTTCATAACCTCCATCATAAGCTGGTTGTTATCAGTAGCAATATTGCACTGTGCATATATAGGAGCTAATTCATGCTGTGCTGGAGCAACTTCATTATGCTGAGTCTTGGCAGATACGCCGAGCTTCCATAATTCTTCGTTGATATCCTTCATAAATGCAGCAATTCTTTCACGGATAGAACCGAAGTAGTGATCATCAAGTTCCTGTCCCTTTGGTGGCATAGCACCGAATAATGTACGTCCAGAGAAGATAAGATCCTTTCTCTGAAGATATTTTTCTCTATCTACTATAAAGTATTCCTGTTCAGCACCAACAGAAGGAGTAACCTTCTTAGATGTTGTGTTACCAAATAATTTTAATATTCTTAAAGCCTGCTCGTTAACAGCATCCATTGAACGAAGAAGAGGTGTCTTCTGATCAAGAGCTTCTCCTGTATAAGAACAGAAAGCAGTAGGGATACAAAGTGTTGCACCCTGTGCACCTTCACGAACGAAGGCTGGTGATGTGCAATCCCATGCTGTATATCCTCTTGCCTCGAATGTAGCACGAAGACCACCTGAAGGGAATGATGAAGCATCTGGCTCGCCCTTTATTAATTCTTTACCAGAGAATTCCATAAGAACCTTTCCGTTTTCATTAGGTGCTGAAATAAATGAATCATGCTTTTCAGCAGTAGTTCCTGTCAAAGGCTGGAACCAATGTGTGTAATGAGTTGCGCCTTTTTCGATAGCCCAATTCTTCATTGCATTAGCTATAACATCAGCATCGGTAATATTTAATTCCTGTACACCTGCTATTGCTAACTTAAGATTTTTGTATACGTTTTTTGGTAAACGTTCTTTCATAACTGTGTCGTTGAACACGTTCTCGCCGAAGATGTCAGCTACATTGAATTTTTCGCTCATAACTTTTTCATCCTTCCTTTTCATAGATTATTATTCTATTAGTAAAACTAAAAAAGGCGTACACATATACATTATTAAGATGTATAATATGAACGCCTTTGTTCTACCTTATTTGATTAGCGACAACTACCTGTCGTCTTTAATTAAAATAACTCAAAATTAATAATAATGCAAGTTCTTTTTTAAAAAATATAAAAAAAATTAAAATTATTAATTATCTAAGTCAATTTCAAGTAAATTCTACTCTAATGAGGCTTCTCCAATATACATTCCGTGTACGATAAAGCGTTTCTCACCGTTATCAGTACAAGTAGAAAGAGTAACTACCTGACTTGCTGATGAAATATCAACCCCTGTATCATACAAAGATTTGGCTTTCATATCTGCTGCATAACTTTGCATAGAAGCAAGAGAAGGGAAGTTAAAGGTATATGTATCACTTACAGCTTCACTTATGTAGCAGCTAAAGATTTTATATTGTTTAATGACATTACCAGTGTATATATAGAATACATTGTTGCCAGAACCATTATAGAACGATGAATTCTCATAACTTTTAAGCTTGCCAAACATCGCACCATTTCGCATATTGTGTCCGTATATAATCACATGGTTTGAAGAAAGTCCGCTATTAATGCGGGAATCTTCAAACAGACAGCCATTAGCACTGGATTGCTTGTCAAATGTATGTGTAAGGTAATAATCATTATCATTACCCTGAACCATTGGAAGCCTGCATCCAATAGATGGAATGTATATATATCCAAGTCCATCAGAATTAATATTAAGAAGTGCCTGATGGTTATACTTAAATGGAACTTCAACTTCCTCTTCCTCATCACCGATAATTACATTAGTGTGGGAATCTTCATCAAGAACATTCTGTTCAATGTCATTATATATTACATCAGCCTTGTGATATGCAAGGAATATGTTGATAAGATTGTATGCGGCAAATATAAAGACAGCAACTGATATTAAAAGAATAATACGTCTTATTATATTAGAACGCTTTTTATCTTTCTCCTGTCTGTCAAATACTGCATCAGCATCATTCTCATCATATGGAGAATTACTGTCTGAATAATCCATATCCTCATCTATAAAATCATCAACATCATCATTCAGAATATCATCAGGATCTTCTAATTCATAATCGGGCATATCATCTGATTTAGTTATATTTCTACGAGATGATTGTTCTGGATCATCATTCAATAAATCATCATTATTGTTAGTTGTATTCATAGTATTATAGTCCTTGTGTGTTGTGTGTAATGCTAATTATGCCTTTCCAGCTGAACCGAATAAGTTAATCTTTTCGCGAACAGTCTCTTTAATAGCTTCACTACCAGGAGCAAGGAGCTTTCTTGGGTCAAATCCCTTTCCCTCAAGGTCTTTGCCTTCTTCAATATATTTTCTTGTTGCAGCAGCAAATGCAAGCTGGCATTCTGTATTAACATTAATCTTAGCAACACCTAAAGAGATCGCTTTCTTAATCATATCTTCAGGAATACCTGTACCACCATGTAATACTAATGGCATATTGCCAACCTTTTCTTTAACAGCGGCAAGTGTTTCAAAGCTAAGACCTGGCCAGTTAGCAGGATATTTGCCGTGGATATTACCGATACCAGCAGCAAGCATTGTTACACCGAGGTCAGCAATTGATTTACATTCATTAGGGTCAGCACACTCCCCCATACCGATAACGCCGTCTTCTTCACCACCGATTGAACCAACTTCTGCTTCAAGTGAAAGACCCTTCTCTTTGCAGATTTTAACAAGTTCTTTAGTCTTTTCAATATTCTCTTCAATTGGATAGTGGGAACCATCAAACATAATTGATGAAAATCCTGCATCAATGCAGTCATAACAAGCTTCATATGTTCCATGGTCAAGGTGAAGTGCAACAGGAACAGTAATCTTAAGATCATCTATCATTGCACTTACCATACTTGCTACGGTCTTAAATCCTGTCATATATTTACCAGCACCACACGATACACCGAGGATAACTGGTGAGTTCATCTCCTGAGCTGTAAGAAGAATCGCTTTAGTCCACTCAAGATTATTGATATTGAACTGCCCAACAGCATATTTGCCATCTCTGGCTTTTTCTAACATTTCTTTTGCTGAAACTAACATAAATATTAACCTCCTACTATGTAATATGGACATAGCTTTGCTTAATGCCCACTCTTATTATCCATTATACATTAAAGCTAATAAAATGCAAAGAAAATAGTGTCAAATAGTGCGAATTTGAAAAATAAAATCAATATATTTAAGTTGTTATTGATACTAAAAAGAAGTATAATCTAAAAAAGGAATACAGAACCCGAAAGGAGAAAGAAATTTATGGGGAAATTTATTTATTTAGCCAATATTATAGCCGCAGATGTGGATTTTTATAATATTGAGGGTAACAGGGGAGATTCATATCTTCCATTTATAGGTTTTATGATGTTTGTAGTAGGTGCTGTTGTAGCGTTTATGGGTTTTTCAAAGTACATAACAGCCAAGAAGAATTTTAACCTGTTCTATGATTTAAGGGACAGCGTTAAGGTTGATAAAGCCACTAATGAGAAGAACAAGAAAACTGGAATCATTATGATAGCTGCAGGAATAATTGTTCTTATTGTTTCATTCTTTGTAATATAGAAGACTAATAATAAGAGATCAATGCAAAAGATTAATTAGAAGATTAAGTATATAAAGATAAGGTTCTTATTCCTTGATATTTATGAGAATGAACTCTTTCGTATTAGTTAGTGATGATGTCAATAATCACAATACGTAAAATGCCACCCCGTTAAGGGTGGCATCGAAAGAGGGAGGAGAGTTGTACATTATGATTAACAACTCATATTTATGAAGAACTATAAAAGTCAATAAGCTTTATTAATATATATCAGATTGTCTGATATATTTTCTATATTTAAAAGTATATTGATTAAAAGTGAAGAAAGAATGTTCATAATGTTAAAACTTATTGAATGCAATATGAACAAATTATGAACATATATAATATTACATAAATTAATGGAGGTAAGATATGCCAATTATATACAAGTGTCCTAATTGTGGAGCGGCAATGGAATTCTCAAGTGAATTGCAGAAGCTTGAATGTAAGAGGTGTGGTACAAGTATAGATGTTAAGACATATGAAGATGAATATGCTTCTTTAATGGAAGAAGTAAGTGGAAGTACATCAGATAATAGTGATTACGGATTTAATAACAGTGAACAGGATAATGATACCGATAATAATATGAAGATATATCATTGCCAGAGCTGTGGAGCAGAACTTGTTGCAGATGAATATACATCAGCTACATTTTGTTCATATTGTGGTAATCCCACATTGGTTGAGGACAGACTTAAAGGAAGCTTCAGGCCAAAGTCAATAATTCCATTTAAGATTAACAAAGATCAGGCGGTAGATATATATAAGAAATGGCTGAAAAAAGGAATGCTTACACCAAAGGAATTATCAAGAAAAAGTACAATTGAGAAGATTAGTGGTGTGTATGTTCCATTCTGGCTGTATGATTATTCAGCAAGAACTATGATGAGTGCCAATGCTAATAAGGTAAGAACAACAAGACGTGGCGATACAGAATATACATATACAGACCATTTTGATGTGTATAGAGATGTATCAGCAGAATTCAAAAGAATTCCGGCAGATGCTTCAGAGAAAATGCCAGATGAACAGATGGATATGTTAGAGCCTTATAATTACAGCGAGATTACAGATTTTGCAATGCCATACTTATCTGGTTATCTTTCAGAAAAATATAATTATACAGCTGATGAAATACAGAGCCGTGCCAAGAAGAGAGCAGATTCATACATTACACAGATTGCAAGGGATTCAATTAATGGTTATTCAAGTGTCATAGTAAGGAATAACAGCATAAGTATGAATGGCAGGGGCAGCGAATATGCACTTTTGCCAGTGTGGATGCTCAATTTCAGATACAATAATAAGGAATTCCATTTTTATCTTAATGGACAGACTGGTAAAATAGTGGCAGACAGACCTATAAGTGCAGGAAAAGCCGTTACATATGGTATTGGAATTTTTGTGCTTACACTTATTATTACAATGATAGGAGGGCTGTTGTTTATATGATGTGTGTAGATTTAAAAAGACATTTTAACTGGTTAAAAGTGGCTGTAATGGTATTATTAGCTGTTATGGTTATGATGTTTGTATTAACAGGAACACAGAGTGCGTATGCGGGTACAGATAATAAGACCTATGTAATAGATGATGCTGGAATTTTGACAAGTGAGGAAGAACAGAAGCTTACAGATATGTGCAGGAGGGCATCTAAGAACTGTCAGCTTGATATTGTTATCATAACTATGAACAAGAATTTAGATTATAGTCCTATGGATAATTATCTTCGTTCAATACTTGAAGAACAGTATGGTTATGAGGAAACAGGAACTGACTGCGAGGCTGTTGTATATGGAATAGATATGACTTCAAGAGCAGACAGAATTGTAACATCAGGAAGAGCAAGGAGCAGCATTTCACAGTCAAGTCTGGATTCAATCAGGGAAAGTGCGGAGGATAAGCTTGCTGAAGGCGATTATTATGCAGGCTGTAAGAAATACATAAACGGAATTGAGAGAAAGCTTAATGTAAATATGTTATCAAGACTTACATATTATATGCCAGTTAAGATTTTAATCTCACTTGTGGCAGCAGTTATTGCAGTATTGGCAATGATGAGCAGTGCCAGGTCAAAGATGACAGTGAATAGTACAGAATATACTAAGAACCACGGATATAAGATGAATGACAGAAGAGATGTATTTATCAATACAACAATTACTAAAAGACATATTGAAAAGAGCAGTTCAAGTGGTGGAAGCTCTGGCGGCGGTAACTCTGGAAGTTCAGGCGGACACTTCTAAGAAGATATATATTTAAAAATTGTATAAAACCTATAGGATAAAATAAGGTTATGTAAATTTTTTATATAGGTCGGATTTTAAAATAAGCCCGGTATGATTAAAGCAATCATATTTATGATTGTGATTAAGCATACCGGGCTTTTATTATACTATTAGAGTGTTTCTGGTTCAGCGTAATCTACACCAAAAGTATCAACAGTAACAGTCTTCATAACCTGAGGAGTTCTAGGTCTGTCACTCCAGTCAGTATCAATTGAAGCAATGCTGTCTAATACATCTTCACCTTCAACAAGTTTACCAAAAGCGGCATACTGACCGTCAAGGTGAGGTGCATCAGCGTGCATAATAAAGAACTGGGAACCAGCTGAATCCGGGTGCTGTGCACGTGCCATAGAAAGGACACCTCTTGAGTGCTTAAGGTTATTTTCAACACCATTGTAGTTGAATTCGCCCTTGATTGAGTATCCAGGACCGCCCATGCCTGAGCCTTCTGGGTCGCCGCCCTGAATCATAAATCCGGCGATAACTCTGTGGAAAATAAGTCCGTCATAGAAACCTTTCTTAACAAGACTTATAAAATTGTTTACTGTATTAGGTGCAACGTCTGGATAAAGTTCTGCTTTCATAACGTCGCCATTTTCCATTGTAAATGTTACAATAGGGTTCTGATTAGACATAATTAACCTCCAAAATAATGTGTAATGTGTGGGATAATTACAAGACGAAAGCAAATATGACTAACGGACGTTGTGAGATAAAAATATATTACTGCTGGGCACGCTTGCGCTACTTGAAACCGTAGCGGTACTAAGCGGTTAAAGGATAGCCGCTAAGTGCCGACGGTTTCAAAAGTACCCAGCTTGTAATGTATTTTTATTTCACAGCTGGTTAGCAATAGTGGTCGTTTTGTAATTATCTGTGATAATATTATGTATTGTAATGGGGATTATTGTAAAAGTCAATTGGGAGGATTATACGTGAGTTATGGAAAGAGTGTATATATTTGATTGTGACAGGATTATAGGTGATGAGGAAAAACGGACTATTATAGAGAATATGGAAGGAAAGGCTGAGGTTATTTTTGATAATTCTGAGGGGTATGACAGGGATACGGATATAGTTATAAGTACACGTTGTGTGGGGAATAGAGATGTGGCTGGTATGGAAGTTATTATAAGGGAAGATATTGGAGTTGGGTGTGATTATGTGGGAACTGCACCTTATGTGATATATGAACCAGAGGAGATAGATTATTATTACTGTCAGAAGGTGTATGCAAGAAAAAAGGGGCTTCCAGCATTTATTCTTGAAACAGAGAGGTTTATTGTGAGGGAAGAAAGTCTTGATGACCTTGATGAATTGTACGAATTGTATGATACACTTGCAGATTGTGAGTTTATAGAACCTTTGTATGAATTAGAGAAGGAAAAAGAATTTGTAAGAAATTACATTAATAATATGTATAGATTTTTTGAGTACGGAATGTGGCTGGTATATTCTAAAGATACAGGCAGGCTTGTTGGACGTATGGGAATTGAAAATAGAAGCATTGACGGGGAAAATGTTCAGGAAATAGGTTATCTTACAGGAAAGCCTTATCAGAATATGGGAATAGCATATGAAGTATGCAGTGCAATTAAGGAATATGCTAAGGAGGAATTGGGCATAGATAAATTATATTCCTGCATAGATAAGAATAATAAACCGTCAATATCGCTTATACACAAGCTTGGCTTTAAAGTGTATGCACAGGACATTGACGGTATGAATATTTATATATGTGAGCTTAATTAATTGTTACTATCATCTGATTGATTATCATTTGAAGTAACAGCAGTGTTGTCAACAGTGTCCTCAATAGCTGTATGTTGTTTAGCCGTTTCTATTTTTTCAGCTTTTTCTTTTTCAGCTTCTCTGGCCCGCTCATCATTAGTGTTCTCTAATGACTTAAATATTCTTGTGAATATAAATGAGTCAACATAAATAATAAGCGGTATAGTTACTATAAATGCAGTAAAATACTTTAAAGAAAAGAGGATAAGTCCGTATGTTGCAATCATCATAATAAATGTCTGTGGCAGGTGATGAACGCATAATATAAGTGAATTCTTAACAATTGTAATTGCTTTATCATCATATCTTGAAAGAACTGCAAATGAATATAAGAGAACACCAGCCCATACAAGAGCACAGCCTGCGATAGCGTACATAAAAATAGTACCAGCCATTGAACCAGATGAGAATGCCCAGTAGGCACAGGCCCTTATATCAAAGAATAAAAGAAGTCCGATAACTCCCATAATAAGTTCAACCAATAATCCCTGGACAAAATTAGTCTTAAAAGACTTCCAGAAATCTTTAAACACATAATTTTCTTCATCTTTAACAAGCTTCATTCCAGCATAAAATGCAGCTGTAAGTGAAGCACCTATTGTGATAACAGGGATACAGAATATAACTGTTATTAATCCAAGTATAAGGAAATCACCAGCTTTCGTGAGTCCCCTGAAAAATTTACCATCTAATCCAAAACCACGCATAATATATCTCCATTCTACATTCATAATGAAAGTGACTAAATCAGATTATACTTATATATGTAACAAAAAGCAAAGAATTTTTAATGCATATTTCTTAAATGTTTATAAAAGCTGTTTTTTTAAGCGTTAAGGTATGATAAACTAACAAATGTTGATTAATTAAAGAGTAATTAATAAAAAGCAAAGCCACAGTGTTTCTGGCTGTTTAATGAAATGTAATGTATTAGGAGGCTATATGGCAGAAGGTAATTCTATTAAAGATGAGGTGAAAGAACAGCGTAAGAAGTTCTTAACACTTACGTTTACAGGCAAGCTGCAATATATATGGGAATATTACAGAATTCCAATTGCGGCGGTTATAGCTGTTGTTCTTGTGGTATTGTCATTTATAAATGCTTACAGAAGAAATGATTATGAGACATTATGTGATATTGCGGTATGTGACGGCAAGATTACAGGATACGATACAGATGATGATTTATTGACAACAGGTTTTACTAATTATCTTGGAATAGACGGCAAGAAACAGCGCGTTCACATAGATTACAGTTATACGCTTGAAGAAAAGCTTTTCGACCAGGATCCACAGATAAGCAATGAGAAGATATATGTTTTGTCGCAGACTAATAACCTTGATGGGTATATGTCAGAATATGAAAAGATAGACCACTTCTGTTTTGATACAAGCTGTTTCTTCTATGATTTAACAGAACTTTTTACAGATGAAGAAATGGAGCAATTATCAGATTATATAATATACCATACACAAAGAGATGGTGAAACCCGTGCAGTAGCAGTAGATTTATCTGATGCACCAAGAATACAGGATACAGACCTTACAATGGAAAGACCTTGCTATGGAATTGTTCAGTCAGCAAGAAATCCGGAAAATGCAGCTGATTTTATCAGATATGTATTTGATATGGAAAGAAAATAAAAATGTAATATTATGAAATGATATATGGAAGGCTTGATATATGAGCCTTCCATTATTTATATATGGAGGGAATAAAGCTTGAATAATAAAGATGGAGAATTAACAGAGGAAGAGTACAGGGAAGTTATAAAATATGGCGGAGGTATGCTGATTAATATAATTATAGGGGTGGTAGCTGCTGTTGCTATTGCAGTGTATATGGGAATGTTAAAAAAAGGAGTGGTATTTTTGATGTTATTATTGCCATTAAGACAATATTGTGGCGGATATCATATGAAAAATCATAATAAATGTATTGTGGCATCAATAATAATATATTTTCTACAGTTAATGTTAATAAAAAATTTGAAAGTTACCATTAGTGTGCAAATTGTTATGCTAATTTTTGCTTTGGTAATTATTTTAATGTTGGCACCTGTCGATAATATAAATAATAAAATGAATTATGAAGAAAAGAACTATTTAAAGAAGAAAATAAGAGTTATTTTAATAATAGAGTTATTTTTATATGCTATTTTTATTGTATTATCAAAAACGGACTACGGATTAATTGTAGTTTTGTGTATTGATATAGTAGCGGGATTGCTTATATTAGGGAATATAAGTAATAGGATACAGGAAAGAGGGGAGAAATATGATATACAGGATAGGGATATGTGACGATGAACAGTTGACGTGTTCAGAATTGGAGAATTACATTAATGAAATTTTTGAATGTAAAGATGATAAAGCTGAAATATATGTGTGGAACTCAGGTGAAGCGTTGAAAAAGGATATATCTAATGGGGTGAAGATTGACATTTTGTTTCTTGATATAGAGCTTCAGGACAGCAATGGCATTGAACTTGGTAAATATATAAGGAATTATATGAAAAATATGTCAATGAATATTGTATACATATCGTCAATGACAGAATATGCTATGGAATTATTCAAGATACATCCATATGATTTTGTGGTAAAGCCATTTGATAAGAATGAAATTGAGAACTTAATAGATGAAATGTGTGGATATTATGAGCAGGATAACAAGCATTTTAAGTATTGTGTGTATGGAAAGACCAATATGGTTATGATGAGGGATATTAAGTATTTTGAGAGCAGGGGACGGCATATAATTATCAATCTTGTGGATAATCAGTCAATACAATATGTGGGACAATTAAAAAATGAAATAAAAAAGCTGCCATTAAATTTTGTGGAAATTGGCAAATCTTATATTATAAATTTAAAGCATATGAGGGAATGTCACGTCAGTTATGTGGTTATGGATGATGGAAAAGAGCTGGGGATAAGCAGGGCATACCGCAATTATTTTAATGAGAAAATATTAGAATATAATAGCTGATTAATAGAATAAAGCGTGAATATATTTTAGTGAGTTAGAGGGATAAATTATGACATACAATTATATAATATCAGTTTTTGTGGAGTTAGTAAGGACAATACTTATTGTACAGTATTTTCAAGTGTTTTTTGATAAGAATAATAGTCTGCACAAATATCTGGTTAGTGGATTTATGTTTGTTGCAACAGTGCTGGTTTATATTACGTTTAATAACGTAATCATAAATATGATAATAACATTTGTGACAATATTTGCTATTGCCAATGTATATAGCGGTTCTCTAAAAAAGAAATTCTTATTATCGTGTATGAACTTTGGAATATGCTGTGCAATAGACATAATATGTTCTTTTATATTAGGAGTTACGGTAGAAAACAGAAATAACGAAGTTATAGGTATGATTATGTCTTTGTTGATATTTTATGTAGTCATATTGATTATAAAGAAAATATATAAAGGCAGAATACAGGATGAATTCGCAGGAAAATGGTATTTTCTGCTTATAATTTCAGCTATGAGTATTGCTTCTGAATATATTTTATCAATTGATAAGGGGATAGCATATATAACGGTAATAGAGATTAGTTTTATAATTTTATTGATAAATGTCATTTTGTATTTCTTTTATCTTTCTATGATAGAACAGTATTCATTACAGCAGGAAATGGAAGCATTAAAGAAGCAAATGGATGTGTATGAGCTGAGAATGCAGAACAATATACAGAATGAACGAAATATAAGAGCAATTAAACACGATATGAAGCATCACATAAGGGAACTTACATATCTTGTGACGGATAATAATTATGCAGAGGTGAAAAAATATCTTAATTCTTTGGAAAATGATGTGTACGATAATACATCATATATCAATTCTGGAAATCAGATAATGGACGGAATAATTAATTATTATATATGTAAATTCAAAGAAAATAAAATCCAATATGAAACAAAGATTGCTGTGCCGGATAAGCTGGATATAAGTTCATATGATTTGAATATTATATTGGGAAATCTTCTGGATAATTCAGTCCAAAGCACGATTTTAACGCAAGCACCAAGCATAAATATACGAATTGAATATAAGACGGGAATATTATACATATATGTTAGTAATTCGTGCTTAGAAAATTCAGTAACCTATAAAAATAATAAAATTATCAGCACCAAGGGAAGTAATCACGGATATGGCATAAGTAATATTGATAAAATTGTAAAGAAATATAATGGAACTTATAAAATAGACTGCATTAATAATGAGTTTAAAAGCAGCATTTTAATACATTTATGTAGCTAATATGTGCAAATTATGTCGAATTATCTACCAAAAATATCGTTGCCCTAAATAGAGGCATATAAAGTGTTATAATCCAGCTTGTGAACAAGATAAAATGACAAAGTCAGTTAAAAAACTTAGAAAAATGTAGGAGGAAGTTCAATGGCAGTAGGTGGAATAGGCAGTTTTAGTGCATTGACTAGTTACAGTGGAGTTAATAGCAGTAAAGCTAATAGTGAGCTGGAATTTGATAAAATCTACCAGCAGAAAACAGATAGTGTAGAGATAAATTCAACGGCAGGAAACAATGACATAATGACAATATATGAAATGTTGTGTTCAGAATTTCCAGAAGCTAATTACATATTGGAAGATAGAAGTGATGAAAAAAATCTATTTTTTAATAATGTTGATACACGAATAGGAAAAGACTTTGGAAATCCGAGTAAAAAGAATGTATTTATAGATGTGAGTGTAATTAAGAAAATACAAGAAGACCCGTCTTATTATTTAGAAGCCAAGTTGGATTTGCAACAAATAATTGAACATTATGATGAGGCACGAACCCACGGTGGTTCAGATTTGCCATATACTACTGGTGAGCTTGATTATGAAAATGGTAGAATACAAGCTGGATGGAGGTATGATAGTAAGTGTTGTCAGGAAGCTGTGGCAAAAGAAGTTAAAAAGCTGGAGAGTCCTAAATTATCAGATGCAATCAATTATGACTATATTAAAGATAAGATGGATACTATGCTGGACGATTTTATGGATAAAGTAACGGAAGGTATAGTAGGAGAAGATAAAGAAGGAAAGTGAATAGTGAACTTTCGAGATTATGAAAAAAGTCTGTAAATTCAAACTTCTATAATAAATAAGAGCTGGAGGTATGCTTCCAGCTCTTATTTATTATAGTCAGGACAGTCCTAAAGAGCATCTTCTCCACGTTCGCCAGTACGAATACGAATGGCATCAGTTACTTCATAGACGAAGATTTTGCCATCGCCATATACACCAGTGTTGATTTCTTCGATAATCTGGTCAATGATTTGTTCGTAGGTTTCATCAGATACAATAGATTCAACCTTTACTTTAGGCAGCAGGTTGCCGCCGAAGTCAACGCCGTTGTATACCTGCTTATGTCCTTTCTGGCTTCCGTAACCCATTATATTAGTAATCATAAGCCCGTGAGCGTTGTTATTGTTAAGAATTACCTTTAAATCGTCAAGTCTTTCTGGACGTATAATTATTTCGAGTTTTTTCATAATTAAGCCTCATTTCTGCGCACGCTTCTAGTGCATAGTGAATTTGTTAAAAATGCATTATTAATATTCATAAAATTAATCTTCATAAAGCTGTTTGCTTGAGCTGTAAACTGTGAAGCAGTAGTATAAAGCACATATTCCAACGAGAGCTTCAACAAGTATTGAATATAAAGAAATTGTTGAACCAAATATCATAAAATGTGCAAATACAGCAGCCGATAAAATAAGCCAGGTCATTTGATAATTACGTGTTACAGCAGATTTCTCCTGAATATTAGATTCCATAATAAGTGCTTCTGTAAAATAATAAGTAAAATAGATTGCAAATATTACAGTTATTCCAAGTGAAATAGTAAGCATTGAGCCAGCGGCTTCCTGCCAGTCAATAAAGTTGATGACTTGTGCGATGACAGAAGCAATAAAGCCGACAATAGCAACAATGCCGGATTTCTTGAATCTGGAGTTACGGTTAATCATTGGAAGTACGCCAATTATAATTAAGAGAAAACCAACGCAGTCATTAGTTACATCAATATTAATATGACCAAATGTTACGTTGAAACGCATAGAAATAATTAATATTCCTACAAGAATTAAAATAATATTTTTTTTGTTCATATTCTGTGTCTTTAAGGAAAAGACATCTCCTTTCGATATAGTCTTTCAATACAATATAATATTTTAGGTAGATTATTTCAATAAAAATTGTATTAAATAACAGATAATGGAAAGCTTGACAAAGTAAGCTTTCTGTTATTATCAAAAATTGGTTGTTGATATGACACTAAACTGTACTATCTAATGGTATGTAATATAGCAGGAAATATACTATCTTATATACTATAAGTATAGTATGATATACAATAAGCTATATGTCAAATAAAAAAGAAAAGTTAATTTTAGGGGGATTTTACAGAGGTTTAACACATAATTTATATAGGGAATAGTTGTTTATTATAAATGTGTGTGCTAGAATGTCAGATAATTATCATAAGCCTTATGTGCTTTAGAAATGGAGATGTGTATGTTAAATTGGAATACTCCAAAGCTTAGTGATAAAGAATGGATAGAAAAGTGTGTAAAAGAGGCACAATATATAGGAAGTGATGCCGCATTTGCCAATATATACCTGTTAAGAAGCAAATATAATATAAAGGTGACATATTATAAGGATTTACTCATAAGATATTATGAGGGGCTTGGCAATAGAAAAGGATATACCTTTCCATTGGGAAGAAAAGATGTGTTATCCGCGCTTTATGCAATAGAGCAGGACGCTAAGCAAATGAACAGACCATTGGAGTTCTGTTTTGTGACAGAGGAACAGAAAGAAATATTAGAGAATACATTTGCAGGCAGGACAGAGAGTTCATCAGATGCAGGCGATTACGATTATATATATGGACAGCCAGAGCTTTCACTGCTTAGTGGAAGAACATATCATAAGAAGAAGAACCACGTTTCCAAATTTAAAAGGACATATGAGGATTATATGTTCTGTGAAATAGGAAATGGTAATCTTGATGATGTTATGATTATAGAAGAAGAGTGGTATTATGACCGCTTACAGCAGGACGACACTTCTGCAATGAAGGAATATGAGGCAATAAGGGAAGCCGTTGATAATTTTGAAGAATTATCGCTTTCTGGTGGAATTATTTATGCGAATAATGTTCCTGTGGCTATGACAATAGCATCATATATTAATGATGCTGCGGTCGATATACATTTTGAGAAGGCAGTCGGGGAATATGCTGTTAATGGTGGATTTGCCGCGATTAACCAGATGTATGCTTCAACGCTTAAAGATGTTAAATTTATTAACAGGGAAGAAGATATTAACATACCAGGTTTAAGAAAGGCGAAGGAGTCATATCATCCTAAGTTTATGCTTAAAAAATATGGTGTGAGAGTGAAATAAAATGCGTGTAGAATAATATATGCGTAAGAATAAGGAGTAATATACAATATGCTGTCAAAGGTATTATCAAAAGAAACTTGTGCAAAATGCCGTTTTTGCTGTTCGTTTAGAAGGTGCAGTCTTTGGGAAACACCTTTATTTCCTAAAAATGAGTGTGAAAAATTATCAAAGGATAATGAATATGGTGTCAAATCAGATTTTCAGATGCAGGGAGAGTATGGGCAGATGAAGCTTTTACACAAATATTGTACACAGGATAGTGAGGAAGAAGCAGCTTGTGATTACCTTGATGAACATAAGGGATGTATTCTTTCACAAGAGGACAAACCATTTGATTGTAAGATATGGCCTCTTAGAATAATGAGAAAAGGCGACAGGCTTGTAATAGCACTTACACCAACTTGTCCTTCGATAGGAAGAGAGCCGTCAGAGGAGTTAAAAGAGCTTGTGAATAACGGCTTAGGTGAGGTTATATATAATTATGCAAAGGAAAATCCATTTATTATTAAAGAATATAAAGAGGGATTTCCTATAATCATGGGTTAACAAAGTATAAAGCTTGCCCGATATATCAATCGTATGTAGTAAAAAATGATTAGGAAAGGGGTCTGGTTATGACTGTTATAGGAGCAGGAAGTTATAGTATTAAAAGTGTTAATTATAATAATGACATAACTGTTATAAAAGATAATCAGGATACAGACACTAATGTTTCGTCATCCGGCATTAATTCAAAGCTTGATAATGCAGAAGCTGCCAGTGATAAGTCTGTAGATGATGTATATGCAGATGACGAACAGGTTAAGGAAGCTGATAAAACACCAAGACATTCTGATCCTAAGAATTTTACATTTGACTTCAAGAAAGGGAATGAATTCAATCTTGAGGGTGCGACTAGGGATTATGAAGATATTAATGTTAGTAAAGCGCTTACAGATATGAAGAAAGATGAAGTTCTTGAACAATATAAGTTCTTTGTAGATTCTCCAAATCTTGGAACTGACACAGATGGAACGGTACGGATTGTAAGGCGTTAAAGGCGGTATTATATGCTTTTTAAGGCACTTAATTTAATCACAGATAAAAAAAATCAAAATTTTTAAAAAAATTCAAAAAAACACTTGCATTTTGTAAAATGATAGTATATAATTCATTTTGTTGTCACGACAATGGGCTTTCGCCAAGTGGTAAGGCACTGGATTCTGATTCCAGCATTTCGGGGGTTCGAATCCCTCAAGCCCAGCTTGTACCCTCGCATTTATTGCGAGGGTTTTTTGTTTAACAGGAAATTCCTATAGAATTTTTTATTGAATATACTTTCGGGCAGGTTTGCACTGCGGCTGTCAGAAAAGTATTCATCGGGGGTTATAATAATTAAAGGAGGCAGTTATGATACAATTGGGTAAAACACAATGTCTTAATATAATAAAGAAGACTGATTTCGGTGTATATCTTGGGACAGAAGATGATAAGGTGCTTCTTCCAAAGAAGCAGGTGCCTGAAGATATAGAGATAGGAGATGCACTTACGGTATTTGTATACAGGGATTCAAGCGACAGGCTTATAGCTACAACTAACACACCTAAGATTGAGTTAGGCGGACTTGCAAGACTTAAAGTGTCAGAGGTAAGCAGTATAGGTGCATTTCTTGACTGGGGACTTGAGAAGAATTTACTGCTTCCTTACAGGGAACAGACAACACACGTTAATACGGGTGATGAATACCTTGTAGCTTTATATATAGACAGGAGCAACAGACTTGCCGCAACAATGAAGGTAAGCAGATATCTTCAGACTACAGATAAGTATGTAAAGGATAGTGCTGTATCAGGAACTGTTATTGGAATTAAGCCAGAACACGGAATATATGTGGCTATTGATGATAAATACTACGGATTTATAACAAGAAATGAAATGTCAGATGATATCAAAATCGGAGATGTAGTTCACGGAAGAGTTATAAAGGTAAGGGAAGATAATAAAATAACAATAAGTATACATCAGAAAGCTTATATACAGATGGACGAAGATTCAACACTTATCTATAATAAGATAGTTGAACTTGGTGGAAGCCTTGGATTTACAGATAAGGCAGACCCGGAGGTTATAAAGAAGTATTTTAATATGAGCAAGAATGCTTTTAAGAGAGCAGTAGGAAGACTTTTAAAGCAGGAAAAGGTTGTTATTACAGAGAATTCAATAGTTTTAAAATAATAATTGTTCTAAAATGAAAATAATAATAGTTCTAAAACAATATTTCTTGAATAAAGATAACTATTGTTATACAATTTAACCTGATGTGAATGATATATGTGTGATTTCAGATTAGATATGCACAGTTACACATCAACTTATATATATGCGAAGGCATTAGAAGGAGGATAATATGCAGAAAGTTATTAGTACAGACAAAGCTCCAAGTGCAATTGGACCATACTCACAGGCTATTGAGATTAATGGAATGGTGTATACATCAGGTGTTATTCCGGTTATTCCAGCAACAGGAGAAATTGCTGAGGGCGGAGTAGAGGCTCAGGCAGAACAGGCTTTTAAAAATCTTTGCAATCTTGTAGAAGAGTCAGGTTCAAAGGTTGAGAATATTGTAAAGACAACAGTATTTATTAAAGAAATGAATGATTTTGGAAAGATTAATGAAATTTATAAGAAGTACTTCAAAGAACCATTTCCAGCTCGTTCTTGTGTAGAAGTTGCAAGACTTCCTAAAGATGTATTACTTGAAGTGGAAGCTATCGCATGGAAGTAAAAAAGATTAATTGTTTTATGCCGGTATTGATTGTTTCGTATGTATTTCTTTCATCATTAGTATCATTGCTGATGGTTGTGGCAATTAATCAGCTGGGTATTCATATACCAGGCTGGGTGTCTTACGTTATCAGCGAGACAGTCATTATTGTAATAGGGCTTATATATATTGCTGTTATGGGAATAAGCATAAAGCGAGATATGCAATATCATATAATTGCATTTAAAGATGTAATTGTTTCTGTACTTGCGGGTTATATGATGATACCTATGGTGCTGTTTATTAACAACGTTTCAATGCTTTTTTCAAAGAATTATCTTGAAGCGGCATCACAGACATTGCTTACATATCCATTTGTGGTACAGATTATACTTATGGCAGTTATACCAGCACTTGTTGAAGAATTCATATTCAGAGGCTTGTTTTATGGAACGTATAGAAAATGCGGAGTATTAAAGGGAGCTCTTATGAGTGGCCTTGTGTTTGGGCTATTCCACCTTAATATTAACCAGTTCTGTTATGCGTTTGTCATTGGCGTTGTATTTGCGTTTATGGTAGAGGCTACAGGTTCTATATGGTCATCAGTGCTTGCACATTTTGCGATTAATACTTATTCAATTACAATTATACAGCTTCTTAAGATTACAGGTACTTATGATACAATGCAGGAAGCGGCTGGTGAAACGGTAGTACAGAGTTCGTCAATTCCTATGTTACTGACACTTGCTATGCTTCTTGGAGTATCGATTGGATTTATGTCGCTTGTGTATCTGTGCATTAAGAAAATGGCACAGCATAATGGAAGATGGGAATATATCGTTAATGATGTGAAATCTTTCAGAGTGCAAGAAAATGCTGCGTCAGAACAGTCAGTTCCGCAGCAGAGGATTATGACAGTTCCGGCAATCATTACAGTTATTGCAGTTGTTATATATATGATTGCAAGTGAAATATTTTAATTAAGAAATTCAATGAGTTAAGATAATTAATAATGAGCATAATTCGTATGCAGAATAATACGCCGTCAGTTATCAATAAAGATAATTGACGGCGTATTATTGGTTTAATGTATCAGATAAAAGGAGTAAGAAATATTCCGTTATATACGAATATCAATATTCTGTCCTAATTCAGGATTAACAGATGCTTCCATCATCTTAGTAAGACTATCTCCTGATGTCTCAAGAGTGTCAAGAGATTGTCTGAGCACAGCAACCTGAACATCATTCACTACATTGATTGTACTTAAGTTAGTAGATAATCCAGCTATGTCCATATATAAATCCTCTCTTCTTTGGAATAATTAATAGATTAATATAATTATAAGCACATAACAGCCATAATGCAAGGGTAAATAGCTGAATATATATAAAGATACTGCAAAAAATAGTAACAGGACAATAAGCAGGGAGGCTGGATAATAAAGATAATAAGACATAGACCAGGAAATATTGAGAATGAAGATAAAAGAGAATGTCAAAAATATTAATTTAAAATGGATATATATAATCACAGGAACATTTCTTATGGCAATTGCATATAAAAGCATATATGATTCTGCTGGAATGGTTACAGGCGGAATATCAGGAATAAGTATCATAATAAGAAGATTGTCATTAATTGCAAAGGAAAGCTGGAAGTCGGGGTGGCTTCCACAATCTGGCATACCGATATGGTTCACTAATATTATTCTTGATATTCCTTTATTCATATGGGCATACTGCAAAAAAGGCATAGATTATATTAAAGATACGCTTGCTGCTGATGCACTGCTTACATTTTTTATGGCAGTACTTCCAGCAGATACAAGAGTAGATGTAAGTTATTTAAAGACTGCCATAATTGGAGGCATAATGGCAGGCGTTGGTATTGGAATGGTATTAAGGACTGAGATTACGACGGGGGGAACGGATCTGCTGGCGGGGCTAATTGTTGAAAGAAGCAGATATTTAAGTGTGGTTGTAATTATGAATATAATTGATGCTCTTATAATAATAGCAGGAGCATTTACATTTGGAATAAGGGTTACGATGTATGCAATTCTGGCGATTGTTATAACAACTTTTATAGCTGAATTTATTATAAGATGGCATATGAAAGTCAAGAGTTTTGGTGATGTTAGTGAAGATTAATTGTGTAAATTTGTGCAAAATACACATCAATTTAATAATTATGGTAAAAGTGATAAAAAAGCAACTGCGATATTTGGCTAATTACCATATAGCCAAGTACAGGCATTTAGTGTAGAATAAGCAGTATCAGAAAGCGTGTATACGCTTTTTATATTTTAGGAGGAAAGTTTTCAATGGCAAGTTTATCACTTAAAAATGTTTGTAAAGTATATCCTAACGGCTTTGTAGCTGTTAAAGATTTTAACCTTGAAATCGCAGATCAGGAATTTATTATCTTCGTAGGACCATCTGGTTGTGGTAAGTCTACAACTCTTCGTATGATCGCTGGTCTTGAAGAAATCAGTTCTGGTGAATTATGGATCGGAGACAAGCTCGTTAATGATGTAGAGCCTAAGGATAGAGATATCGCTATGGTATTCCAGAATTATGCGTTATATCCACATATGTCAGTATATGACAATATGGCATTTGGTCTTAAGTTAAGAAAGGTACCTAAGGATGAAATAGATAAGTCAGTTCATGAAGCTGCTAAGATTCTTGATATCGAGCACTTACTTGATCGTAAGCCAAAGGCTCTTTCAGGTGGTCAGAGACAGAGAGTTGCTATGGGACGTGCTATCGTTCGTAGTCCTAAGGTATTCCTTATGGATGAGCCTCTTTCAAATCTTGATGCTAAGTTAAGAGTTCAGATGCGTGTTGAGATTTCTAAGCTTCATAAGAGATTACAGACAACAATCATCTACGTTACACATGACCAGACAGAGGCTATGACACTTGGTACAAGAATCGTAGTTCTTAAGGATGGTATTATACAGCAGGTAGATACACCTCAGAACCTTTACAATACACCTAACAACATCTTCGTTGCTGGTTTCATTGGTTCACCTCAGATGAACCTTATTGATGCTACAGTATCTCAGGAAGGTTCACAGGCAGTTCTTAAGATGAGCGAAGAAGTTACTATCAAACTTCCAGCTGAAAAGAGCAAGAAGCTTATCGATGAAGGTTATGTTGGAAAGACAGTTGTAGTTGGTATCCGTCCAGAAGACGTTAAAGATGATCCAGAATTTATCGCTGCTCATCAGGATACTAAGTTTAAGTCAACAATCAGAGTATATGAATTACTTGGTGCTGAAGTTAACCTTCACTATGAAATCGGTGATGTTACATGTACAGCTAAGGTTAATCCTAGAACAACAGCTCGTCCAGGTGATGAAGTTGAATTCGCTATGGATGTTGCAAGACTTCATGTATTTGATAAGGAAACAGAAATGGTAATTACTCACTAATTACTATACATAATTAGATATTTGTATTATTCAAATATAATTATTTTATAAAATTTAGAGGAAGTGTATAATTTCTATACATTTCCTCTTTTTTTTTTTGTCATTTTGCTTTACAATGATATAGTAAATGTCAAAAAGATGCGAAGGAATGGAGTATAATATGATTTCAAATCAGATTTTACAGACAACCGTTGATGGGTTAAAAGAAATATCACGAGTTGATTTATGTGTTATTGATGCAGAGGGCAAGGTTGTAGCTAAGACATTTGATAATGTTGCTGAATGTACAGCAGATGCACTTGTATTTATAGATTCACCAGCAGATAGTCAGGTGGTTAATGGATATCAGTTCTTTAAGGTTGTTGAAGATGGCAATCTTGAGTATATAATATTGGCTAAGGGAACAACTGATGATGTATTTATGTTAGGAAAGCTTGCAGCATTTCAGATACAGAATCTTTTAGTTGCTTATAAGGAAAGATTTGATAAGGATAACTTTATAAAGAATCTTCTTCTTGATAATCTTCTAAGGGTTGATATGTATACAAGAGCTGAGAAGCTTCATATTGATACGGATGTAAAGAGAGTTGTATATATTATTGAGACTAAGCACGAGAAAGATATTAATGCATTAGAGACAATAAGAACTTTATTTGCTTCAAGAACAAGGGATTTTATCACAGCAGTTGACGAGAAGAGTATAATACTTGTCAGAGAGGTTAAGAGTAATGAAACTTACGAAGACCTTGATAAGACAGCAGAAGTTATTATAGATATGTTAAATACAGAGGCTATGAGTTCTGCTCATATTGCTTATGGTACTATTGTTAATGATATAAGAGAAGTATCACGTTCTTACAAGGAAGCTAATATGGCTCTTGATGTAGGCAAGATATTCTATAGTGACAAGAATGTTGTTGCATATAACAGACTTGGTATTGGACGTTTAATATATCAGCTTCCACTTCCACTTTGTCAGATGTTCATAAGAGAGATATTTGACGGAAAGTCACCTGATGATTTAGATGAGGAGACATTATCAACAATTAACAAGTTCTTTGATAACAGCCTTAATGTATCAGAGACATCAAGACAGTTATATATCCACAGAAATACTCTTGTATACAGACTAGATAAGCTTCAGAAGACTACAGGCCTTGATTTGAGAGTGTTTGATGATGCCATAACATTTAAGATTGCACTTATGGTAGTTAAATATATGAAATATATGGAAAGTAAAGATACATACTAATTTGGAGGAATATTAATAATGATTATAATGGAAGATGTTACCAAAACGTATACATCTGGAGTTCCTGCTTTGAACGGAATTAATCTTCACGTTCAGAAAGGAGAATTCGTGTTTATAGTAGGTAAGAGTGGTTCAGGTAAGTCAACTCTTATAAAGCTTCTTCTTAAGGAACTTGACCCAACATCGGGTAAGATATACGTTAATAAAAAGTACCTTAATAAACTTACAAGAAAGAAGTTACCATATCTTAGAAGAGATATCGGTGTTGTATTTCAGGATTTCAGACTTTTACCAGATCGTAATATATACGATAATATTGCATTTGCACAGAAAGTTGTCGAAGCTCCTAATAAGAAGATTAAGAGCAGGGTTCTTGCTATGCTTTCAATGGTAGGACTTCTTGATAAGTATAAGTCATTTCCTAATGAGTTATCAGGTGGTGAACAGCAGAGAGTTGCCATAGCCAGAGCACTGGTTAATAAGCCAGCTATATTATTGTGCGATGAGCCTACAGGTAACCTTGACCCAGCTAATTCTAATGAGATTATGAAGATATTAGATCAGGTTAACAAGCAGGGAACAACAGTACTTGTTGTTACTCATAATATGGAGATAGTTCAGCAGATGAAGAAGAGAACTATTACTATGAGCGAAGGCAAGATTATCAGTGATTTGGAAAAAGGTGGTTATTTCTATGAAGATTAGATCGTTATTTTATCATATTAAAGACGGATTAAAGAACATCTATCGTAATAGATTGTTCTCTCTTGCGTCTATAGCAACAATTACAGCGTGTATATTCCTTTTTGGTGTATTCTATGCACTTGTATCCAATTTTCAGTATATGATTCATAAGGCTGAGAATGAAGTATGCGTAACAGTATTTTTCGATGAAGGACTTACAGATGCAGATATTAAGAAGCTTGGCGATACGATAAGCCAGCGTAATGAAGTGTCAAGAATTCATTATACATCAGCTGATGAAGCGTGGGAGAATTACAAGGCTGAGTATTTTAAAGATTACCCAGAACTTGCAGAAGGTTTCAAGGATGATAATCCTCTTGCTAATTCTTCATCATATGAGATATATCTTAATGAAGCTTCAAGTCAGGCTACACTTGTAACATACCTTGAAAATCTTGATGGCATAAGACAGGTTAACCGTTCAGAGGCAACAGCAAGTGGACTTGCCAGTGCCGCAAGACTTGTTAGTTACATAACAATAGCAATTATAGTTATTCTTCTTGCAGTATCTATATTCCTTATTACTAACACAATTGTAATAGGTATTACTGTCCGTAAAGAAGAGATTTCTATTATGAAGTATATAGGTGCTACAGATGCGTTTGTTAATGCACCATTTTTCGTAGAAGGTATTGTAATTGGACTTGTTGGTTCAATTATTCCAATAGTTATTCTTAGATTTGTATATGAGAATATTATTAATTTTGTTATGAATAAGTTCTCGATACTTCAGAACATTCTTGCGTTTATGCCGGTTAATGATGTATTCAGAATACTGGTTCCAGTAGGAATTCTTCTTGGTATCGGAATAGGTGCATTAGGAAGCTTCTTTGCCGTAAGAAAGCATGCTAATGTATAGCAGATAATATTAGCCAGACATAGGACTGCTGCATTGAATTATATGATTATGTATTATATATGAAGATTATATTATGTGATTGTATATGATATGTGGAAGTCCTATTTAAAAATAAAAATGGTATCCGACAGTATAGATTGTTATGCTATTGTTAAGCGGCTGTTTGTATGCATTTTATAAATGGTCTGGCTGAATGGAGGAGTTGTATGAGGAGAGCATTAGCAAAAAGGCTTATTCCATTGTTGATGGTACTTGTGCTTGTAATACCATATTTTGCAGTGTCATATTATGATGTATATGGAGATGATAAGCAGAATCTCAATGATGCTAACAGCAAGAAAAAAGATTTGCAGAGCCAGTATGAACAGACAGAGAAAATAATTGAAGACTTAAAGGCACAGAACGATGATATGATAGCTTATATTGCCAAGCTTGATGCACAGATGTCCAGTGTTGATGGCGAGCTTAATGAGGTTAATGAGCAGGTTGAGCAGATAGAGGCTGAGATAGCGGATACGGAAGAAAAGCTTGCACAGGCAGAGATAGAGGCAGAAGAACAGTATAGTTCAATGAAGCTTAGAATTCAGTTTATGTATGAACATAATGATGAAACATATTTTGCATTGCTTATGAATTCCCAGAGTATGGGTGATATGCTTAATAAGGCGGAATATATTACAAAAATCTCACAGTATGACAGGGAAATGCTTGAAAAATATAATGCTACTGTTACTTATATAACTGTCGCCAAAGCACAGTTAGAAACGGACAGGGAGACACTTGTAACCAAGCAGGAGGAGCTTGAAGATAAGAGAGCTTCACTTTCACTGCTTGAGTCAACCAAGAAGAGTGAAATGGCTTCATTACAGAAGAATAAGCAGCAGCAGGAGAATTATAAAGCTAAGATAGAAGCTGATATAAAGGCTCAGGACGAATATATTGCCAAGATAGAGGCAGAGATTAAGGCCAAGGAGAATAGTGGAAGTGCCAATGTTGTAAAATATGATGGTGGAAAGTTCAAGTGGCCTACAGAGTCAACAAGGATAACCTCACCTTATGGTGATACAGAGGGCAGAAGCTCTCCGCATAAGGGAATTGATATCGGTGCACTTAACAGAGGCGTTGCGGGTGATGCTATATATGCGGCGTATGATGGTGATGTGGTAATTGCGACATTTAGTTCATCAGCGGGTAATTATATTATGATTAATCATGGTGGTGGATTGTATACAAGATATCTGCATGCTTCAAAGCTTCTTGTCAGTGCAGGAACACATGTAACTAAGGGACAGAAGATAGCACTTATGGGAACAACTGGTGATTCTGACGGAGTTCATCTACATTTTGATGTAAGATATAACGGAAGTTATGTTTCACCTTGGAACTACTTAAGCAAATAAATATTAATAAATGCAGAGGCATATAGGTATGGACAATCAAAATAACAACATTTATTCAAATGATAATGTCAATAGTGATGATTTTAATGCTGGTGATAACATTAATGTAATTAATAATGTTAATGCAGATAGTGACAATAATGCCGGAAACAGAATTAATAATAGTGCTTCGGATAATCGTGGAAATATTGGTGATTTGTATGGAATGAATGATTTAAGAAGAAATGCACAGCCGCCAAGAAAGAAGAAATCACAAGGCTTTGCAAGTGGAATGATTATCGGTGCTGTATCAGCATTTATGGCTGTTATACTTCTAATATTAAGTGTGGCAGCAGTGTGTATAGCTAAAGGCTACATTCATATAGGTGTTAATGGAGATGTATATATACAATCTGATGCAGTCACAGATTCAGACGGAATTGGAAGTGAGGTAGAAGGCAAGCTTAATGCAATTGATTCTGTGCTTGAATCCTTTTATTTTGGTGATGTAGATGATGAAACCGCCAAAGATAACATTTACAAGGCGTATCTTAGTTCATATGGTGACAAGTATACCATGTATTATACAGCGGATGAATATAAAGCCTTAAAGGAGTCAACAAATGGCAAGTTCTATGGCATAGGAGCAGTCTGCCAGCTTAGCGGTGAAGGTGGTGTTCTTCTTGTAGATGTATATGATAATGGGGCAGGTTATCAGGCTGGACTCAGGAGTGGCGACAGGGTTGTAAATGTTGATGGCAGGGACATAACAGATATGGAGCTTTCATCAGCCGTTGCACTTATTAAAGGCGACAAGGGTACATCTGTCACGCTGGAGGTCATTCGTGGAACTGAGCGACTGACATTTTCTGCGGTAAGAGATGCTGTTGAAGCAAAGACAGTGTCATATACACTTCTTGATAATAATATAGGTTATCTTTCGATATCACAGTTTGAGGAGGTAACAACAAAGCAGTTCAAGGCGGCTGTTGAAGATTTGCAGTCACAGGGTATGAAAGGACTTGTAATTGATATAAGAAACAATCCAGGTGGATTGCTTGATACGGTTGTAGGTATGCTTAAATATATGCTTCCTGACGGACTTATTGTGTATACAGAGGATAAGCAGGGCAATAGAAAAGAGTATAAAGGTCAGGATAATGATGAGTTCAATCTGCCACTGGCAGTCATTGTAAATGGCAATAGTGCCAGTGCCTCAGAGATATTTGCAGGTGCTATACAGGATTATGGCAAAGGAACGATAATTGGAACCCAGACATATGGCAAAGGAATTGTGCAGACAGTTAAACCACTTACAGATGGAAGTGCAATAAAGTTCACAATTGCCAAGTATTTTACACCAAAGGGTCAGGATATACACGGAAAAGGTGTTACTCCGGATATGGTAGTGGAATATGATACTGATGCAGATGTTGATACCCAGCTTGATGCGGCAATTAAGAATGTGGAAGCACAGATTAATTAAATATATGCAAATGGAAAATATATAAATTACAGTAAGCCTGATGGCTGATATGCAGATTGGCAGTTAGTTGAAATCTGTTGTGTATCAGCAGTCAGGTGATTTTTGTTATAAAATAAAACAAATGTTCTGCTTTAATAGACAAAGGCATTTATTTGTAGTAAAATCAATATATAAGGTAAATACTATTAAATAATATTGTTGTTGACTATTTTACTATAGATTAACGAAGGGAGAATTGTTATGGAATTCAAGTTACACGCTCCTTATAAACCGACAGGAGATCAGCCCCGTGCAATAGAGAAGCTTGTGCAGGGATTTGAAGAGGGTAATCAGTTCGAGACACTTGTCGGTGTTACAGGCTCTGGTAAGACATTTACTATGGCGAACATAATACAGCATGTGCAGAAGCCAACACTTATTATCAGTCATAATAAGACATTGGCGGCACAGTTATATAGCGAGATGAAAGAATTCTTTCCTGAGAATGCAGTAGAGTACTTTGTCTCCTATTATGATTATTATCAGCCGGAGGCTTATGTGCCACAGAGCGATACTTATATAGCCAAGGATTCTTCGATTAATGACGAGATAGATAAGTTAAGACATTCAGCAACAGCGGCACTGTCTGAAAGAAATGATGTAATCATAGTTGCTTCAGTTTCATGTATATATGGTTTAGGTGCACCTATTGATTATAAGAACATGGTTATATCACTTCGTCCAGGTATGGAGAAAGACAGAGATGAGATGATAAGAAAGCTTATAGATATACAGTATATGCGCAATGACCAGGATTTTAAGCGAGGAACATTCAGGGTAAGGGGAGATGTTGTAGAGATATATCCGTCAGCTTCCAGTGGAGATGCTGTGAGAGTCGAGTTCTTTGGTGATGAGATAGACAGGATAAGCGAGATTGATTCGCTTACCGGTGAGGTTAAATGTAACCTTGACCATGTTGCTATATTCCCTAATTCACATTATGTTGTTGAAAAAGAGAAGATGGAAAAGGCGATTGAGAATATAAAGAAAGAGCTTGCAGAGAGAATAGAGTATTTTAAGAGTGAGGATAAGCTTCTTGAGGCACAGAGAATAGAAGAACGAACGAACTTTGATATAGAGATGATGCAGGAAACAGGCTTCTGTTCAGGTATTGAGAATTACTCAAGACATTTAGCAGGGCTTCCGGCAGGGTGTCCACCATATACGCTTATGGACTATTTTCCAGATGATTTTATGATTATTGTCGATGAGTCACATATTACTATTCCACAGATAAGGGGAATGTATGCAGGCGATCAGGCAAGAAAGACGACACTTGTAGACTATGGCTTCAGGCTTCCTTCAGCGAAGGATAACAGACCGCTTAATTTTCAGGAGTTTGAGAGCAAGATATCACAGATGCTTTTTGTATCTGCTACGCCTAGCAGGTATGAGGAAGAACATGAACTTATGAGGGCAGAGCAGATTATAAGGCCTACAGGACTTCTTGATCCAGAGATAACAGTTAGACCAATAGAGGGTCAGATAGATGATCTTATAAGTGAGATTAATAAGGAAGTTGAGAAAAAGAACAAGATACTTGTAACTACACTTACCAAGCGAATGGCAGAGGATCTCACAGATTATCTTAAGGAAGTCGGCATAAGAGTCAAGTATCTTCATGCGGATATTGATACACTAGAGAGACAGAAGATTATAAGGGATATGCGACTTGACGGATTCGATGTGCTTGTTGGCATCAATCTGCTTAGAGAGGGACTTGATATTCCGGAGATAAGTCTTGTGGCTATTCTTGATGCAGATAAAGAGGGCTTCCTAAGAACAGAGACTTCACTTATCCAGACGATAGGACGAGCTGCCAGAAATGCAGAGGGACACGTTATTATGTATGCAGATACTATAACAGAGTCTATGGAAAAGGCTATATCTGAGACGGAAAGACGTAGAAAGATACAGCAGGAGTATAATGAGGTACACGGAATAACCCCTCAGACTATAAAGAAGGCAGTAAGAGATCTTATAAGTATATCTAAGGCAGCAGAAGCAGATAATTCAAATGGAAGGCTTGATGTAGATTATGAATCTATGAGCATTAAAGATCTTGAAAAGGTTAAGAAGCAGATTGAGAAAAATATGCGTAAGGCTGCAGCAGAGCTTGACTTTGAACAGGCGGCTATGCTTCGTGATAAGATGATCGAGATTAATAAGTATATTTATGAGGATAAGAAGTCAGGCAGATAGAATTATATGATGTATGTGTCATAATTATAAAAAGCAGTTGCTGTTTACAGAAAAAGCATTATGTAATTGAGATGATTAAGGATTAAGAAAGAAGAAATAACGGAGAAAATAGAATATGGAAAAAGGCGATTACAGGAATTATATAAGAATAAGAGGTGCAAGCGAGCATAATCTTAAAAATATTGATGTAGATATACCAAGGGACAGTCTTGTAGTACTTACAGGTCTGTCTGGTTCTGGTAAGTCAAGTCTTGCCTTTGACACTATATATGCAGAAGGCCAGAGAAGATATATGGAGTCATTATCTTCATATGCAAGGCAATTCTTAGGACAGATGGAAAAGCCGGCGGTAGAGAGCATAGAAGGACTTTCACCAGCTATTTCCATAGACCAGAAGTCAACTAACAGAAATCCACGTTCAACAGTTGGAACTGTTACAGAGATATATGATTATTTCAGATTATTATATGCAAGAATAGGTACACCACATTGTCCAAAGTGTGGCAAAGTAATCAACAAGCAGACTGTAGACCAGATGGTTGATACTATTATGGAGCTTCCAGAAAGAACAAAGATACAGATATTAGCTCCAGTTGTAAGAGGAAGAAAAGGTGAACATAAGAAGCTTTTTGAACAGGCTAAAAAGAGTGGTTATGTAAGAGTTATTGCTGATGGCAATATGTATGAGCTTACAGATGAGATAAATCTTGATAAGAACAAGAAGCATAATATAGAAATTGTTGTTGACCGTCTTGTAGTTAAAGATAGAATTAACAAAAGACTTACAGACTCAATAGAAACAGCACTTAAGCTTGCAGAGGGACTTATGACAGTTGATGTTATAGATGGTGAGCCGATTAACTTTTCACAGAGCTTTTCGTGTCCGGATTGTGGCATAAGCATAGATGAGATAGAGCCAAGAAGCTTTTCGTTCAACAATCCATTTGGTGCGTGTCCTGATTGTTACGGACTTGGTTATACAATGAATTTTGATGCAGAGCTTCTTATACCAGATGATTCATTAAGCATCGATGAGGGAGCTATAGTTGGTATGGGATGGCAGTCTGTAAAGGATGAGGGCAGCTTTTCAAGGGCTATTATGAGTGCACTTGCAAAGGAATATAACTTCAGTTTATCAACACCATTTAAGGATTATCCAGATGATATTAAGGATATGATTATAAATGGTACTAATGGCAGAAGTGTTAAAGTGCATTACAAAGGCCAGAGAGGCGTTGGAGAATACGATATAGCATTTGAAGGCCTTATCCATAATATGGAGAAAAGATATAGGGAAACTTACTCAGACAGTGCAAAGCAGCAGTATGAGGAATTCATGCGCATAAGACCTTGTAAGTCCTGCCACGGACAGAGATTAAAGCCATCATCTCTTGCTGTTACGATAGCAGATAAGAATATATATCAGATTACAGATATGTCTATTGTTAAGTTAAAGAAGTTCTTAGATGAGCTTGAGCTTACAGACAGACAGAAGTTTATCGGTGCAGAGATACTTAAGGAGATTAAGGCAAGAATACAGTTTCTTATGGATGTAGGACTTGATTATCTTTCATTATCAAGAGCTACAGGTACGCTTTCAGGAGGAGAGGCACAGAGAATAAGACTTGCGACACAGATAGGTTCAGGACTTGTTGGTGTGGCTTATATACTTGATGAGCCAAGTATCGGACTTCATCAGAGAGATAACGACAAGCTGCTTGGGACACTTATACATTTGCGTGACCTTGGTAACTCAGTTATTGTGGTTGAACACGATGAAGATACTATGCGTGCCGCAGATTATATTGTTGATATAGGACCGGGTGCCGGACGTAATGGAGGAGAAGTCGTTGCGACAGGAACAGCAGTTGATATTATGGCATGCAAGGATTCGCTTACAGGTGCATATCTTAGCGGAAGAATCAAGATTCCAGTGCCGGCGAAGAGAAGAAAGCCGACAGGCTGGATAACTGTTAAGGGTGCAAGGGAGAATAATCTTAAAAATATTGATGTTGATATACCACTTGGAGTATTTACATGTGTAACAGGTGTATCGGGTTCAGGAAAGAGTTCCCTAGTGAATGAAATTCTGTATAAGCACCTTGCTAAGTCTTTAAACCGTGCAAGATGTATCGCTGGTGACCATGATGATATTACAGGAATCGAGCAGCTTGATAAGGTTATAGATATTGACCAGTCGCCAATAGGAAGAACTCCACGTTCTAATCCTGCGACATATACGGGTGTATTTGATTTGATAAGGGATCTTTTTGCTTCAACAACAGATGCTAAGGAAAGAGGTTATAACAAAGGACGTTTCAGCTTTAATGTAAAGGGGGGACGTTGTGAGGCTTGTTCCGGAGATGGTATTATCAAGATAGAAATGCATTTCCTGCCTGATGTATATGTTCCTTGTGAAGTGTGTGACGGAAAGCGTTATAACAGGGAAACACTTGAAGTTAAGTATAAGGGAAAGAGCATATATGATGTGCTTGATATGACAGTTGAGGATGCAGTTGATTTCTTTGAAAATGTGCCATCAGTCAGAAGAAAAATAGAAACTCTTAATGACGTTGGACTTTCATACATTAAGTTAGGACAGCCATCTACAGAGCTTTCAGGTGGAGAGGCACAGAGAATAAAGCTTGCTACAGAGCTTTCAAAAAGAAGTACAGGAAAGACTATATACATTCTTGATGAGCCTACAACAGGACTTCATTTTGCAGATGTCCACAAGCTTGTTGATATACTTCATAAGCTTGCGGAGGGCGGTAACACTGTTGTTGTTATCGAGCATAATCTTGATGTTATCAAAACAGCCGATTATATTATAGATATGGGACCAGAAGGCGGCGACAGAGGTGGTACAGTTATTGCAAAGGGTACACCAGAAGAGGTCGCCAAGGTTAAGAAGTCTTATACGGGACAGTATGTTAAGAAGTATTTATAAGGATGGTGCAGATGACGGCATTGTGGATGACAGTTCAATGATAGAAGATGTATAAAATCTCTAAATTGGCAAATTTGAAAATTGCAGGTGCTGGTCAGTGTTATAAATTATAAAAACATATCTTTTATAGTTACTTTAAATAATATAAAGTGTAAAAATACGACATTTGATTGCTAGGAGAAGAAAAATGGTATCAGGCATTATATTTGATATGGATGGCGTTCTTATAGATTCAGAAAGACAGTCTAATGAGGGCTGGCTATGGGCGGCAGGGCAGCTTGGAGTGGATATGCCCATGTGGCTTATAGACAGCTTTAAGGGTGCTCCGGCAGAGCTTTGCTGCAAGTTCTTTGATGATTATTACAATGGTGTGATAGATTATTGGGAAGCGAAGGAGCTTAGAACACAGCATGTATACAAGATAAGGGAAACAGAAGGTATTCCTGTTAAAAAGGGCGTAAAGGACATATTTGAATATATAAGAAATAATGGATTAAAGTGTGCAGTTGCTACATCAACAAGGCGTGAAAGTGCTGAGAAAACACTTCACGAAATAGGAGTGTGGGATTATCTTGATGCGGTTGTATATGGAGATGAAGTCGAACGTGGAAAGCCAGAACCGGATATATTTCTTCGTGCTGCTAAGGCAATAGGCGTAAATCCGTCAGAGGCAGTAGTAGTTGAGGATAGTATCAATGGAATTAAGGCTGGATATGCGGCAGGTATGAGAGTTGTCCATATTCCTGATACAATAGCAATAGATGATGATATCAGGAAGCTTACATATATGGTATGTGATGACCTTAATGGACTTATTGATGTTGTGGAAAGTATTAACAAACCAGTTATTAACAGGAAAAATGTTATCAATGCATTTGCAGAGTATGTAAGAAATTACGACCCATCAGATGAAAAGATAAAGCTTAAGATAGATCATACCTACAGAGTAGCAGGACTGTGTCAAAGAATTGCAGAATCATTAGGCTTAAGTGAACCGGATGTAGATATTGCATGGCTTCTTGGAATGTTACACGATATAGGAAGATTTGAGCAGATAAGGCGTTTCGGTACATTTAATGATGCCCAGTCAGTAGACCACGCAGAATTTGGGGCAGATCTGCTGCTTAAGGAAGGTCTTATAAGGAAGTTTGCAGAAGGGTATTATGAAGAATGTGAGCTTGCACAATCGGATAATCAGTCTGATTATTGTCAGGAAGAACGGAAAATTAAAGATTTCTTAGTTAATAATGATGCAACGACTGTCGATGATGAGCAGATAATAAAAAATAATGAGCACCACAATAAAGATACAGGACTTCTTGAAATGGCAATAAGACAGCATAATAAGTATCGTGTAAAAGAAGATCTCACCGAAAGACAGCGTATGTTTTGTGATATACTGCGTGATGCAGATAAGGTTGACATATTTAAGGTAAATGCAGATATTCCTATGGAGATTATATATGATGTAACAACAGAGGAGCTTAAGAATGGAATTATAACCAAAGAGGTACTTGAGAGCTTTTATAAGAAGGAAACAGTACTTAAAAGTGTAAGAAGGAGTGCAGTTGACCATATAGTAGGGCATATATCACTGCTTTTTGAACTTGTGTATAAAGAAAGTTATAGACAGGCCAGGGAACAAGGTTATGTATATAAACTGCTGGATTTTAAGTCTGATGTACCTGAGGTTAATGCAGAATTTGGCGATATGAGGAAATATGTAGACGAGTTCCTTATGGAAATATAAAGCTGTATAAATCTGAAATTAAGCGGTATAAGCATACAACAGATTAATAACAGGAGGTTGTGTTGTATGGGATTGTAATAAAGATTGAAGAATATGCTTGTCATTATACAGCTTGTTTACTATAATAAATGTATATATGAGTTGTAGATGTGTTATATATACTGATATATACTTTGAAAGCAATAGAAAGAAATATAAGACAATAAAAGCAGTAAATTGCTATACATAAATTGTTATGTAAAATATCCAATTAATATATGTGTGTTATATGTATATGTTATATATGCGTATGTTATATATGTGTATATTATATATATGTATATTATGATATCAGGGGCAAAAGGTCTAAACCCACATGAGCTCGCTCATAGGTGGGTGAAAGACCTTGTGACCCACTCCCTGATATGAGCATAAAAGTGGGATGATAATCCCACGATATGCGAATATTAGGGAGAATTGTGGGAGTGCGTAGCACGGAACAATTCGTAGGTATCAAAGTCGGGGGCTTTTGACCCCTACATCATGTTATTTATATATGCATATTGTGTCAGGATATTTTTTATGATTGGCTGATTAAAGTATAGAAATGCATATAAAATATATCTTCAACGCAAACTTATGATTAGGAAAGGGACAATATGAATCAGGAAAAGGTTATAGTTATTGACTTTGGCGGACAGTACAATCAGTTAGTTGCACGTCGTGTCCGTGAATGTAACGTATATTGTGAGATATATTCTTACAAAACACCTCTTGAGCAGATTAAGGCGATGAACCCTAAAGGAATTATCCTTACAGGTGGTCCGAATAGCTGCTATGAAGAAGGTTCACCTACTTGTACTAAAGAGCTTTTTGAACTTGGTGTTCCAGTGCTTGGATTATGTTATGGTGCTCAGCTTATGCAGCACGTTCTTGGCGGCAAGGTTGAGAAAGCTCCAGTAAGAGAGTATGGAAAGACAGAGACATTTGTTGATAAGAGCAGTGCTTTATTTGGAGATGTTTCAGAAAAGACTATCGTGTGGATGAGCCATTTTGACTACATTTCACAGGTTGCTCCAGGATTTAAGATAATTGCACATACAGCAGACTGTCCAGTGGCAGCAGCAGAGTGTTCAGAAAAGAACCTATATGCAATCCAGTTCCATCCAGAAGTTCTTCATACACAGGAAGGTACAAAGATGCTTCACAACTTTGTGCGTGGAGTATGCGGATGTGCTGGAACATGGAAAATGGATGCATTTGTAGAGAATACTATTAAGGAAATACGTGAAAAGGTTGGCGATGGTAAGGTATTACTTGCACTTTCTGGTGGAGTTGATTCATCAGTGGCTGCAGGTCTTCTTTCAAGAGCTATTGGAAAGCAGCTTACATGCGTATTCGTAGACCATGGTCTTCTTCGTAAGAACGAGGGCGATGAGGTTGAAAGTGTATTCGGTCCAGAAGGACAGTTTGACCTTAACTTTATAAGGGTAAATGCACAGGAAAGATATTACTCTAAGCTTGCAGGTGTTACTGAACCAGAAGCTAAGAGAAAGATAATCGGTGAAGAGTTCATCCGTGTATTCGAGGAAGAAGCCAAGAAGATTGGCGCAGTTGACTTCCTTGCACAGGGAACTATATATCCAGACGTTGTTGAGAGCGGACTTGGCGGCGAATCAGCAGTTATCAAGTCACACCACAATGTAGGTGGTCTTCCAGATTTCGTTGACTTCAAGGAAATTATCGAACCACTCCGCAACTTATTCAAGGATGAAGTCCGTAAAGCCGGTCTTGAACTTGGCATACCAGAACAACTTGTGTTCCGTCAGCCATTCCCAGGTCCAGGACTTGGAATAAGAATTATCGGCGAAGTAACAGGCGACAAGGTTCGTATCGTACAGGATGCCGATTATATCTACCGTGAAGAAGTAGACAAGGCAGTAGAAGCCTACAAGAAAGAAAATGGCAAGGCACCAGCCTGGATGCCAAACCAGTACTTTGCAGCCCTCACTAATATGCGTTCAGTTGGTGTTATGGGTGATGAAAGAACTTATGACTACGCAGTTGCACTTCGTGCAGTCAATACAATTGACTTTATGACAGCCGAAAGTGCCGAGATACCATTTGAGGTACTCCAGACAGTTATGAGTAGAATTATAAACGAGGTGCGTGGGGTTAATAGGGTATTCTATGACCTGACTAGTAAGCCACCGGGAACGATTGAGTTTGAGTAATGTACATGAGCCAAGAAATGCCGAGTTTACGGCGTTTCTTGGCTCGTTTTTGGTTGTGTGACAATCAAATGACAATAATTTTTGAAATTAGTATTTATCTTAACAAAATGGTAAATCTAAGTCATCGTCTTTAGAAACCTCAAGTATGATAAGAAGTATGTTCCGAATAAATAGCTCTTTCATTTCATCGGATAATGTATCATAAAAGTTTAGCAATTCGATAAATGGTGTCTTATCTAAATCATATTTGACATTTTTATAAAATGTAATCTTAGTTACTCCGGAAATGTGATTCAATAGTGATAATAAGTTTACTGTACTTTGGAAGGCAGAACTTTTAATATGTTCTCTATATTTGTTATCTAACCATTCTGCTATGATTTCCTTTGTTGGCAAATTTTTTGGATAGAAATGTAATATAACACTTTCGCTGAGCATTTTTTTGAAAAAGTCAAGGGAAAAGTTATGTGGAATAATAACAGTGTCACTCTTCTGAACAAATTTTTTGAGTTCTACAGCATCTGAGAATCTTTTTTCTGGCTTGAGTGATAAACAGATTTTCACAGCTTCCTTTAATTTGAAGTTACACTCAGATTCGTCTATTGAATCTGGATTATAGTCATCAAAAGTATTTCCGGTAATAAGTGTATATAGAATAGCACCAATACAATAGACTTCAGTGCGAAAAGTGTATTTTTCATTTGGAATGACAAATTTACGTTGTATGTCTTTGTATTCGGTATCGTAGTTTGTATCATCAGCATTTCGGGCAAAACCAAAGTCGAGAACTTTAATCTCGTTTGCTTTGGTTACCATAACATTTGAATAACTTATATCACGATGCATATCTGTTTGTGAATGAATATATGACATTGCATCAATATATTGATAGCAAAGAGTATCTATTAAAGCCGGGTTAAGAGGTTTGTTTGAAAGTACAAAATCGGATAGTCTATCTCCAGAAATATATTCCATCTTTATGTATGCACTTTCGTCACCAAGAAAGCCATAATCAAATGCCTTAACCACATTAGGGTGGGAGTAACTCAATAATTTTTTCCCTTCTCGTAAAAATCTTTTTTTCATGATCTCTGGGCTACTATTTTGAAAGATACTTGGCTCATATATTTTTACCGCAATTAGTTCTTCTTTTTCTTCATCATAATATTTGTAAACAGTACCAAAACCACCATGACCTATATTGTTGGTTGAAGAACGATCAATTTCAATGCTTGTTGTTATAGTAATTTTATCATCTGTCATAGAGGTTGCATTAGTTACAGGGGAGATATGGTTCTTTGCAATGATTTCTAAGGACATAATAAGATAATCATCTTGGTTACCATGAATCTTAGAGCATAAAGAGTATAAAGGATCTTTGTATTTTTCTAGTTCAATACGGTCCTCAGGTGCACAAAAAATCACGAGATTACGTTCATATGTGTTCCAAATAACTCTGGTAAAGTAACTGGTATCATTGAATTGAAATTTTGAATTTTGTAGTATTGATTCTACGAGTGGGGAAAACTCACTATTTCCTTTTATGTTTGCAATAACATCTTGTCGAAATTCTTCGGCAGTATACATGATATATTTCCTCCTTGTATAGATTTTGCATGTTAATTATCGCTTTCGTCTTGTGATTTAATAATATCTGCCGCTGTATCTATAATTTTTTCATTGTCTTTATCGTCTAATGCACTTAAATCACCTTTAATAAACATTTTGTATGCTCTGTTTGCAATAACTTTGGTTTCTACTAAATCAAATCCCCCACCAATGACGCCGCCAACAACGGGGACTAATTTAGCAATATTGATAATTCCCTTTTCTCCAAATTTGGTTAAGAATCTAAATCCTACCTTCTGATTGATTTTTGTTAAAACAGTACTGGGAATCTTTTTTACCATAGCAGTTGTAAATTTAGTTCCAAATTTTATGCCGGCTTGTTTGATTATTTGATCAATAGAAATGCCTGCAAGACAAGCATAAACTAATGTTTGTACCTGATCGCTGCTAGTATCATAACCACCCATATATGCAAGGCAAGCAATCATACGCATTTGAACATACATTACACTGCTGACATTTGCAGGAATGGCGACTGGTAATGTAATAAGTCCGCCTAATCCGGTTACAAATCCTGAAGTTGTACACTTGGCAACTTGATAATTTACAAATTGTCTTGCTGCTTTTTCTGTTGAATTATTTTTTGATAAGTAATCGTTTGCTAAAACATCAATAGGTTGACTTAGTTTAGGGATGCCGTTTATGGATTTTTCATATAATGCATCCAATAGTTCCATTATTTGATTTTGATTCATTTCCATATGTCGAATTCTCCTTTATCTTTTTTAGAGACAATGTAAATTTAGCGAAAGTTATTCCTTCTTCGGTTTTCGTTTCCTCTTCACATAAGAGAAATCTGGAAACAAGTCTTTTAACAATTCAGCAGTTTCTTCTGCATCGTCATCCTCATTCATATTCTGAATAAGTAACTGGTCGTCATCATCAGGATTCAACGAAACAGTATACTCTTTATTCGGGTCTGTTGGGTTCATTGGGTATTTTACCTCTTTGAGATAATATTCCGTTTCTGATATTTCTCCATCCTCTAGCTTGTCTCGTAAACATGCCCAATACTCAACCATTTTTCGGAAGCTATCAAGGTCTTCCTGTGGACGAGGACCGGCACTTGGAAGTCTCTCCTTAAATTTGAAACATACTTCACCATCTTTCATAGTAGGTCGTAATCCATATGCCCATTCAATGTCAAACAGTACATGAAGTGCACTGAAAATATTTGCCACATCAGGGTCAGATAATGCATAAAAGCTGACCCTCAGATTGTTTGCAATATTTAATAAAGTTGCTTCATCGGGATATCTGTTTCCAAGTTCATAGTTTCTGATGGTGGATTCGTTTAATCCACATTTATCTGCTAATTCCTTTTGCGTCATGTCAGATGCAATTCTGAAATTTCGAATCAAATAGCCTACTCGGCTGGTGAATTTCTCGCCCATTTTTACTGCTCCTTATAAGGTTAATGAGGGTTGTAGCATGCACGACGACACGAGGTACAAATCATGCATCTGTGTACATTATATCATTAACAGTGCAAAAATGAAATGTTTTTCAACAAAATGTATTGACAGTACAAAAATGAACTGTTAATATAATACACATCATAACCGTTCAGAAATGAACTGAATAATAAAAACGAAAGAGAGGAGGCATTAGCTTATGGAGAACAAGAGATTTTTGACAGCACAGGATGTCATGGAAATGCTGGGAGTATCACTATCGTATTCCTATAAACTGATACGAAGATTGAATGCAGAACTTGAGGCTGATGGATTCGTGACAATAAAAGGGCGTGTCAGTACACAGTATTTTATGAAGCGAATCTACGGGCTATCTACGAATAAGGAGGTGGGATAGATGGCGGTTATCAAAAATAATAAGACCGGAATGTGGGAGGTGAGAACCTATTATAAGGATTTGACCGGAGCAAGAAAACAGAAAACCAAGAGGGGCTTTGCCAAGAAGAGCGAAGTCCTTGAATGGGAACGTAATTTCAAACTGAAAGAGGATCAGAGTATCAGCATGAGCTTCAAAAGTTTTGTGGATATTTATCTGACGGATTTAGAACCAAGAATAAAGCGCAATACTTTCTTGACAAAGAAGTACATTATTGAGACAAAAATTCTGCCTTATTTCGGGAAACGAAAACTGGATGATATTCGGACATCTGATGTCATCCAGTGGCAAAATAAGATTATGAAGCTGAAAAAGGATAATGGGGAGTTATTCTCCCCTACCTATCTGAAAACCATTCATAATCAGCTCAGTGCCATATTAAATCATGAGGTAAATATGTATGGTCTGAAGGATAATGTGGCACGAAAAGCCGGAACTATGGGAAAGGAAGAAAATAAGGAAATGGAGTTCTGGACACAGGAGGAATTTCAGGCATTTTTAGATTGTGTGGCAGATAAGCCTATTTCCTATTATGCATTTGAAATGCTTTATTGGACGGGCATTCGTGAAGGTGAGTTGCTTGCCCTGACACCGGCTGATTTCAATTTTGAAAAGAAAACTCTTCGGATAAATAAGTCATATCAGAGGCTGGAGGGCAAAGATGTGATTACGGACCCGAAAACACCAAAGAGTAACAGAACCATTGTCATGCCGGATTTTCTTGCTGTTGAGATGGAGAATTTTATAAGCAGCCTTTATGGAATAAAGGATGATGACAGAATTTTCACTATTTCAAAAAGTTATCTGCATCACGAGATGGATAGAGGTGCAAAGCTTGCAGGAGTGAAGAGAATACGGATTCATGGATTACGACACTCGCACATTTCATTGCTAATCAATTTGGGATTTTCTGCATTAGCAATAGGGGAAAGAGTCGGGCATGAGGCAGTAGATATCACATATCATTATGCACATTTATTTCCAACGGTGCAGACGGATATGGCAGCACAACTGGAAACGGAAAGGGAGGCGTTGGTCAATGTCAGAAAAGAATAGAGATGATAAAAACAGGTGGCGGAATGTGACAATAGCATTTCGCATGTCGTCAGAGGAAAATGAAGAACTGAATAACAGAGTGAAACTCAGCGGATTTCGTACCAAGCAGGATTATATAATCCAGAGTGTCCTTCATCAAAAGGTGGTTGCTACAGGCAATCCGATGATGTTGGTGCAATTCCGGCAGAACCTGCAAAGGATTGAGCGTGAGCTTGAAAGGATTGAAAAGGCATCGGATATGGATGGGGAGTTACTTACTCCCATCCGCTCCATGCTGGAAATATTGGAAGGCTTCAAGGAACAACCGGGAACATTGGCAGATATGAAACAACTTACAGTACCAAATGAGGAATAACAGATATTTTGTATAAAGGAAGTGACTGCTATGAGCGAAGAAACATTATTTGAAAAATTAGGTGTGAAATACATAGAAAAAGATGGGATTTTTTATCCGTTGATTACATTAGGTGGAGAGGAGAACAGTACAGATGTTGGCAAATATGGTCGTATGTGGATGGATTACATACAGAAGGAATATCCGCAGCGATACAGAAGTCTGGTACGATTTGGTGAATTACATGATAAAGCAACCGAGGTAAATGAAGTGGCTTATGAATTGCTGGAGGATATTGAAAATGAGTGGTTGCGTAAACATAAACCAAAGCATGCGAATTCTTTTGTGGAAATGTATCAGCTACGAACTCAGGCAAGAATGATTGCAGAAGAAGTAGTTCTGCATGATGCGGTGAACTGTTTTCATTAGGGGAGCTAGCATAGGATTTATCGGAGTTGTGAATGGTAAATGATATGCCGCGTATCCGCGGCTCACAAACTCCCGTAAGGGAGTTTTACCCGGCTTGAAGAGCCGTACAGCCACTCCGGCGAGGAGCGCAAAACCCGCTTGCGGGTCTGCATTTTTGATGGCGAAGCTGTCAAAAGTGCTTTTGCGTTACTTTTGACAAAAGTAACAAAACCTTCCCAGGGAAAACTACTGTTTCGTGCCGTATCCGGCACTCATTACGGATAAGAAGGATGTGCCTGTATACATACAAAAAGAGGAGGATTTTGACAATGGAAAGAACGATTAGTTTTATGAATGGGGAAGGTTCTATTGGACACAACACGAGAAGATTTATAGCTGACAATGTAGATGCCAGCCGCACTCCAAATAATATCACTCTTATCAATGAGGATATTAAACAGGCATATCATAAACTGTTTGATAAGGCGCTTAAGGAATACAATGCAAAACAGAAACGTAAGGACAGGCAGATTAAAAGTTATTATGATAAGATTTCCCGAAGCAAGCAGGAAAAATTATTTTATGAGGTTATCGTTCAGATAGGCAATAGGGATGATACCGGAGTAGGTAGTTCTTCTGCAGAGGTTGTAACATGGGTGCTGAAGGATTATGTGAAAAAGTTCCAACTTCGCAATCCACAGCTTTATGTGATTGGTGCTTATATTCATCTGGATGAGGAAACACCACATTTGCATCTTAATTTTATCCCTTGGGTATCCGGTTGCACGAGAGGATTGGAGACAAAGACAAGTCTTAAGGCGGCACTTGCTACAAGAGGATTTGTAAGTGAAGGCAAAGGGAACACCGAATGGAAGCAGTGGGCGGAGGCAGAGAAAGATGATCTTGCTCTGATTATGAGCCGGTACGGAATTGACTGGAAGAAGGAAGATACGCACAATAAGCATTTATCCGTATTGGATTATAAAAAGCAGGAACGGGCAAAAGAAGTGGCTGCACTTGAGGAGGAGTTGGATGGCGCACAGGTTGTTCTGAAATTAAATGAGGAACGGATAGAATCTTTGGAAAAAGAAATTGAAAGTAAGCGGGACTGTTTTAAAATAGAACAGTCTGACGCTCAAAAGAGGCTGGATGATACCATAGCCGAAAATCGGAAATTGCAGTCGGAAACAATGGATTTACGTTTAAAGAATTCGAAATTACGGCTGGAATATTATGAGAATGTTGATAAGCTCACAGATAAAAAGAAGAAAATTGAGGCGGCACGAAAAGAGACTGACAAGTGGATGATGATATCGAATACTGCAAAATTACAGACTGAACGAGCTGAATTTGAACTGGAAGAGGCGGAAAGGCTTAAGAAGGAACTGCTTGGTGAGGTCGATGGAGATGATTATCTGAAGGAGCAGGTGATAGAGCTGAGGTATCAGAACCATATTCTTCGTGAGGAAAATCGCAGCCTAAAGGACAAGCTGGAAAAGGCGTATGAGTTTATGAAACAGTTTGTAATTGGAGGAATTAATCTGTTAGAGAAGTTTATGGAGTGGATTGGAGAGAAGGTCAAGGATAATAGAGGCAGATATTGATGGCATGATTTTGGGATATAAATATTTGCGAGACCGGCATATAAGAAATTCTATATGCCAGTCTCGCTTAATTAGTATTCACCTCTACAATCAGTGCATTCGCTTTGGTCACGATTTACAGTTGTTCTAAGACCAAATTGTTCTGAACATTTTGCTCTTCCACATTTAGGGCATTCTTTTAAAAAATCACCATTCTGAATACCAACGATATTAGTAACACGTAAATTATCACCATCGTATCCGCTTGTTTTGGGAAAAGATAGGTTCGTTGGTGGTAAAGAGGTAAAGGTTTGACCGTCTTCTAATCTGACAGGTAATTTGTAAATCATATGATGTTCTCCTTTCGATGTTTTAATTTTTATCGGGAACTAGTCCCCATGTCATATTTCTACCAGAATAGTTCCAGTAGGCAATATCTTGTTCAATAAATAACCATTTAATTACTTTTAGTATATGTTCAGGTGATAATCCAAATTCAAAATGCAATTCGGAATACTCGATTTCTTTTATATCTTGGCATTCGAATACTTTTTTGAGTAGCTCATACAATTTTTTATACATTTCTGGATTTTCTTTTTTCTTTGCTTCTAGATCAACACTAATATCTTTGTGTGTTGGTACATTTTTATATGAACCTTTATGACCATAGTCCGCATTTTCAACTCTTATTACAAAATCAAATCCCTTATTAAGAAATGCTGGACGAGTTAAATATACTCTATTTCCATCGGCTAGTGTTTCGACATAATAAGTATATTTAGAAGAATCATTCCCGGCCCCCATTCCCGGTTCTTCTTCCATAAAACAAGTTATTATACGTTTCCTTACATCATTTCTTGAACCTCTATTTGAAAACCATTTTTCTATATATTGTCTTTCCATTTCGTATACTCCTATAATCCCAAGAAATTAAGAGGGATCTCATTAAAGAAAAATCGACAATCCATCATTTCAATGTATTCTAATGTGTCTTTGTATTTGTCTTTCAAAAACCAATCATTAAAGACATATAAATATTCAACTTGAAAGTTCAAAGGTGCGAATAACTTTTCATATTCTAGTTTTTTGAAGTGACATCCAGGAAGTTTTTCGTCAACAGAACCTTCACAGTTTTGAAATTTCTTTTCGATTATGTAGGCAACTTTATTTTCTAAATGTATAAAGCATTCATCTGGTAACCATTTTTTAGAATTATAGTAGGTATAATCGATTCCATTTGGCTCTAGAAAGCAAGTATAAATTTTGTTTTTGGGAACAGATAAACCTATTAATTTTTTGCCGTTATAGACTTCTGTGCCATATACCTTGTATCTTGCGTTTTCGAGAGCATCCTCTAGAGATGTGGTTTGCTCGAAGCGTAGGCCGTTAGCATTTGTTCGAGCACCACCACCGTGTATATTGGGAGTTCTAGCCATATTTGTTTACCTCCTTAAAAAATTCACAAATCTCAACACCAAGTACATTTGCGATCTGATTCAACACAGAAATAGAAAGACTCTTATCACATCCGGCAGCTTCGATTTTGGAGAGATAGCTGATGCTGATTTTAGCCTGTTCGGCAAGTTGTACCTGTGTTAATTTTGCTTGTTCTCTGTAATTTTTTATATTTGCACCTATAACACGATATAGGTCAGTATCGTTTTCGAAATACATAGATTTGCCTCTTTCACTATTTGTGAATATTATCTCATGAGATGTATAATAGATAAATTCACTTATAGTGAAAGGAAATCAGTATGGATTTTCCAGAAAAATTGAGTTACAATAGATAAATAAAAATAAAAGAAGGAGGTATGTCTTATAAGTTTACAACCAAATAATTTTAGGCTTGAACCAACAACAGTCTGGTCGTTTCCGGACAGAGGCAGTTGGGCAACGCATTCAGGAAAGTATCGAGGAAATTGGTCACCATATGTACCAAGAAATCTGATACTTCGTTATTCTAATCCCGGTGATTGGGTCTTAGATCAATTTATGGGTAGTGGAACAACCTTAGTAGAGGCAAAGCTACTCAATCGTCATGCGGTAGGTGTTGACATCAATCCGCAATCTGTTTCAATCTCTGAAACGAATTTACAATTCCAATGTGAAACTAATTCAAAAATCTTTACACGAAATGGAAATGCTACAGATTTGCATTTTATCAAAGACAGTCGTATTGACTTTATCTGTACGCATCCGCCATATGCCAATATCATCAAATATAGCAAAGGGATAGAAGGGGATATTTCATTGATTGGTGTGGAAGATTTTTTGGCAGAAATGCAGAAGGTGGCAGAGGAATCATATCGTGTGTTGAAAGAGGGAAAAATGTGTGCAGTGATGATAGGAGATGTAAGAAAATATGGGGAGGTTATTCCGTTAGGATTTCGTATGATGGAGTGCTTTTTACAGGTGGGATTTACGAATAAAGAGATTATTATTAAAGAGCAACATAATTGCCGTTCTACAGATTATTGGGAAAAGCAGAAGAATAATTTTCTCCTGCTGGCGCATGAGTACATATTTGTATTTCAGAAGTGAATTAATTCACAAAGAGTGAAAGTTTGTGGTTGTTATTTTGTATGTTTGCAAGTATAATAGATATGTAAAAGATTGTCCTTTTGCGGACATAGAGAAGAGGAATCAAAATGAGTAATTCAAGTGTAGCTCCATTTGTGAAATGGGCTGGCGGTAAGCGTCAGTTAATTCCGCAGATAAAGGAGAGGATGCCTGAAAAGTATAATAATTATTATGAGCCATTTGTGGGTGGCGGTGCAGTCACATTCGAATTGCTACCTGCAAATGCTCTGATAAATGATATAAACAAAGCATTGATAAATGCATACAAGCAGATATGTAACGCACCGGAAGCTTTCCTAAAGGCTGTGAGCAAGCTTGATACGGAAATGTGGGAGGATGGTAAAGAATATTATTATTCTCTAAGAGAGCATTACAATGACAAGCTGATGAAAGCGGAGTATGATGTGGAGTTGGCAGCGTTGTTTGTATTTATCAACAAGCATTGCTTTAATGGTTTGTATCGGGTAAATGGCAAAGGATTATTTAATGTTCCATATAACAACAGCCGGAGAACTTCTGTTGATGAAGATGTCATTATGGAGATTTCTAAATATCTTCAGGGTGTGACTATCATCGATGGAGATTTTGAGGAAGCTTGCAAGGGTGCAAAGAAGGGTGATTTTGTATTTATAGACAGCCCATATGCACCATTGAATCCTACTTCTTTTGAATCATACACAAAAGAGGGATTTGATATAGAAAGCCATAAGCGTTTAGCAAAACTTTTTGATGAATTAACAGCCAGAGGTTGTTACTGTATGCTTACAAATCACAATACAGATTTGATAAATGAATTATATGGTAACAAAGGGTATAAAATAGATGTTGTAAGTGTAAAGCGTATGATTAATTCAGATGCATCCAATAGAGTTGGTGAAGAAGTGATTATATGCAATTATTAGAGGAGTCGAGATAATGGAAAACTTATTTACAAAGAAAGTGCCATTATACTACGAGACAGAAGAATCACAACTGATATTAGGTGATTCCTTTAAAATTCTAACAAAAATGGAACCAGAATCTGTTGATATGATATTTGCAGATCCACCTTATTTTTTAAGTAATGACGGGATTACCTGTCAGGGTGGTAAGATGGTTTCGGTAAATAAAGGCTCATGGGATAAGCTTTCAGAAAGTGGAACCAGCGTCGAAGAGAAACATAAGTTTAACAGAAAGTGGATTAGGTTATGTAAGAAAGTACTCAAGCCGAATGGCACAATATGGATATCAGGAACATTACACAATATTTATTCGATTGGTATGGCATTGGAGCAAGAAGGCTTCAAGATAATAAACAACATAACATGGCAGAAAACAAATCCACCACCAAACTTAGCATGTCGATGCTTCACGCATTCTACGGAAACCATTTTGTGGGCAAAGAAGAATGATAAGAAGTCTCGGCATTTTTTTGATTATCAGAAGATGAAAGAAATGAATGGTGGAAAGCAGATGAAGGATGTGTGGACAGGTGCACTGACGAAACCTTCGGAGAAAACAGAAGGTAAGCACCCTACGCAGAAACCGGAATATTTGCTTGAAAAAATTGTACTGGCATCTACGGAAGAAGGACAAGTTATCTTGGATCCATTTTGTGGTTCAGGAACTACCGGAGTAGAGGCTGTACGATTTGGACGAAAATTTATTGGGATAGATGTAAGCGAAGAATACTTGGAGATATCCAAGAGAAGATTGGAGAAGGTAGCAAATGACAAATAGAAATTTTGATGAATGGTTGAGTAAGTTCAGACCGAGTATATCAAGTTATGACTACTATATCGACTTTGCAAAGGTCGTAAGAAATGTGGATGAAATCAAGGTGGAATTAAACATCTTAAATTCCTTGATTGGTTCTAAAAATATTGAAGAAGAATTTGAGAAGATAGTGACAAAGTATCCGGAAACATTGCAATGTGTTCCGTTACTTCTTGCAGTGAGAGGCAATGAAATATATGCACAGGATGAAGAAGGAGCTTTCCAATATAATTTCAAGAAAATGAATTATAGTGTGGAACAGTACAAGGTATTTATGCGTAAGACCGGGTTATTTGATATGATTGCAAATCATTTGGTAAACAATCTTGTGGATTATGCTCTGGGTATTGAAACCGGATTGGACTCTAATGGTCGTAAGAATCGTGGTGGGCACCAGATGGAAGATTTGGTTGAAAAGTACATTGCGGCAGCAGGATTTGAAAAGGCTGTAAATTACTTCAAGGAAATGTACCTTAGGGATATTGAAGAAAAGTGGAATATTGATTTATCTGCACTTTCCAATCAAGGCAAAGCTGCTAAGAGATTTGATTTTGTAATCAAGACGGATAAGATGATTTATGGTATTGAAACAAACTTCTACGGAGGTGGCGGTTCTAAACTGAATGAGACAGCAAGAAGTTATAAAATGCTTTCACAAGAAGCAGATACTATTGAGGGATTTACATTTGTGTGGTTTACTGATGGAATTGGCTGGAAGAGTGCAAGAGGTAATTTGAGAGAGACATTCGATGTCATGGATACGATTTATAGTATTGATGATATGGAGAATGGGGTAATGAAGGATTTGTTTAGGTAAGTAATTTGTAATAGAGTTTTAAAGATATTATATTGTTACGAGATGAGGTTGCACAATTGGTTGAAGAACAAAAAACTAAATTGAATGAAGGAACAGTAAAAATAGTCAAAGAAATATATGATGAAATATATTGTAAATTTAGAGAACAATATATAGTTATATTTTTATGCGGCGGTGCAAGTACAAGTAAACATAAATCGCTACGAGATAGGGTAAGGGTTTTACTTGAAAATGAAAAAAAGACATTTTGGAATAAACCATACAAAATATTCTATCCAGAGGATTTGTTGATAGAAGTTTTAAATAAAACAAAAGAAGCTGACCTATTAAGTTATGAGCAATTTTTAGCAAATAATTCGCATATGATTGTGATTATTTGTGAGAGTGCAGGTTCATTAGTTGAATTAGGGGCTTTTACAAATAATGAGTATACTGTTGATAAAGTGGTGGCAGCTGTTGATAAGAGACGAGTGAAGGATAAAAGTTTTATTATGCTTGGTCCGATAAAGTATCTAAGAAAAAGAAGCAAATTTAATGTTGTTGAATATGGACAAGATGATGTAGAATTTGCTAAAAGACTGTCAAAGGATATAAGGGAAAAGAATAGAGTTAGCGGAAGTAATAATAGTATGATTGATTTAACGACTATTGTTGGAATGCATTATTTTATACAAGTGGTACTTTATTATTTTAAATCCTTAAATTCTAAAGAACTAGTAGAGATAATAGAGTGTATTTCGGAAAAAGAAGACATAGTATATGATGACTTTAAAGTCCTTTTTAATGCGGCATTAAAATTGCTTTTTCAAGATAAAAAAATTGTTAAAACGACTGGCAATCCTTATTCTTCATATAAGTTAACTGATATTGGTTTTAAAACGATGAAATTAATGATAACTGATTGCACAAGAGCTGGATTATGTGATAAAATAAGAATTGAGTTGATGCATAATGAATTCTATAAATCGCCTCATTCTTAGAATTGTTGTTAAGATGCATACATAGCAACTAGGGGTTGTTTCGACCTCGAGAGAATGATAATTACATGAACTCAGCTAAAACAACGGTGAACTTCCACAATAGTGAAACTCCCCCGTTGTTTTACCCGAAAATATATTGAGTAAGAATGAGGTGATTTATTTGAATATTGGAAATAGTGTGGTTTTAAATACTTTAGGAGTTCCAATAATTAATTCATTTGAGCACTTATGTGAACAACTTTCGATAACAGAGCAGTTGTTGTACTTTTTAACATATAAGAATGAGTATTGTTATGATGAGGTAGTAATTCCTAAAAAAGACAAAACTGAAAGAAAATTACATGTGCCTAATTTATCTTTGAAAGTGGTACAAAGATGGATATTAAAGGAGATTCTAGAGAAGATTTTTGTGTCAGAGCAGTCGATGGCATTTGTTCCGCATAAAAACGGTCTCAAGGAAAATGCTGAACGACATAAAAAGAATATTTTCTTGCTGGAAATGGATATTACGAATTTCTTTGGGACAATAACAGAGCAACAAGTGTATAGATTGTTTTGTAATATAGGTTACAATAGCAAAGTCGCAGGTATTTTAGCCAATTTGTGTACATATAATGATTATTTACCGCAAGGAGCAGTTACGTCTCCCTATATTGCAAATTTAGTTTGCTATCATATGGATGCAAGAATTAATGGTTATTGTAGTAGAAAAGATATAGTATATACACGTTACGCAGATGATTTAACTTTTTCATCAAATAATAGAATGCTTTTAAACAAGGTTGAAAAGTTTATTAAGTATATAGTTGGAGATGAGGGGTTCGTGATTAATGAAAAAAAGACGAGATATCTTTCTAATGATGTTAAGAAAACGGTGACTGGTATTACTATAAATGATGATAGTATTCATGTAGATAAAAAATTTAAAAAGGATTTACGCTCACAAATATATCAATCGATAAAATTAAAGAATTACGGAAATAATAGTCAGATATTGGGTAAGATTGCATATGTGAATTCAATAGAAGATGGTTTTAGAAATAAAATGTTAAAGTATATAACAGATACTATTGCAAAACCAGAACTTGCAAGAGACCAAACTATAGTTGATGCGTTCAACGAGAATAAGTTGTTTTCTGAGTTGCCGGATATGATATTTGTACAAGCAAGTGATTTTCCTTTTTTTAGTGAGGAAGATTATAGGTAGGTCGGTTGCTGATTGTAAATATAAATGAGTGATTGGTGTTCTCACTGACATTAAAATGACAATACAATCCCCTAAAAATCTATGCAACAGGTAGAAATCAGACAAAACTCCATGGTCGCTTCTACCAAAACCAACGAAAAACACTACACAACAATTTTGCAAAGAGGAGTTTGAATAACGGATTTAAATGCCGAAAGCCTGTATTTATGCGGGTTTCCGGCATTTGTTTTATCAAATGGCTCTGGTTTGGCTCTATTTGTGGAGAGAGTAATAGCAAGATTAAGGAGAAATTATGAAAAAGATAATCATATTAAGAGGTAACTCTGGAAGTGGAAAAACAACAGTAGCTAGAGCGTTGCAAAAGAAATTTGGATACAATACAATGATG
>ERZ1023694.6-NODE-6-length-164211-cov-109.662230_pt1 | contig 164211 bp, 128 predicted proteins | sample MGYA00380348_ERZ1023694 | MGnify/ENA primary metagenome ERZ1023694 (study PRJEB33179, sample SAMN07449026) | human gut metagenome | biome: Human-gut; feature: Human associated habitat; material: Faeces | host: Homo sapiens | place: India:Kasaragod | collected... | reverse complement strand
TTCTGTGGCAGTATGTTGCCGGGGTTTGCCGACTTCAACGCCAAAAACAACAAGAAAAACTTGCACGACTGCAACGAATACATGAACAATGATGAGTTGAGAAATACGTTGAAGTTCTCACAACTATCTCGGTATGCAAATAAGCAAGCCACAACTAAATTGCCACGTTACACCCAATCAGTTGCATGGCTGCACTCAGTACACTTACTTTGCACCCGACAATCGGTCAATGGTGCAAACCGTGACCACTATACTAACAAATAAAACAGCATAAGCTATGGCAAAAACAAAAGATGTAGGATCGTCTTGACCGTGTCGTCCGCATCCTCGGAGGGAGGCGCATGAGCGTATCGGGCATCATCGAGAACATCGTGCGCCACCACCTAAGCCTTTATGAAGAGGACTTCGAGGCTTGGCGCAAATTGTGAGAATTAAGGTCTGCGGCCTTGGACGTGGATAGCTGAAAGGCAGTAGTTCCAACTAACGCGTTCTGAGAGGGAGCGAGGTTATGTTTTGGGAACCCCAAAACGCCTCGTTCCACCATGAGGGCGGAGGAACTTTGCTCCCGGCGGTCGCAGAAAATGAGTGTACCAACTGTAAACAGTGTATAGAATGACAAGCATACAGGAACAGGACAAGAAAAAGGGCGGAAGACCGCCCACAGGCAGAGTTCGCAAGCTGTCGAAGTCTGCCACGGTGAAGTTCTCAAAGCCAAGCTACGAGGCTTTGAGACTGAGGGCGAGAAAAGCCAACCGCAAGTTGGCGGAGTACATCCGTGAGTCCGCCTTGAACGGCGAGGTGGTCAGCGGACACAACGCAGAGACGGTAGCCATCGCCAAGAGCCGAATCTATGCAGGGAGGACAACCAAGTTGTCACCAAGTAGAACAGACTCAACCAACGGCAGAACATACCCAAGACCCTTGGAGTGGTATTTCTTCCATCGGCTTGTTCGCTCCGTCTAATGCCCAAACTTATGAGCCATTCCCAGAGGATGAATCCGCCAAGAAGAAAAAGAGAAAACGCAGAAAAGGCTTCAGCCTTTGATGCAAGTTACAAACTTAAAATTAGAATCGAACATGAAAGAAGAACTATTGGAAGCCATCTATGGCACAGTTGAGAGATTGGAGCAGAAAGTCGATGAGCTTTCTGCCTCCACAAAGAACGCAGGAGCAGAAACCGTTCCTGCAAGTAATGACATAACCAAGTTGGATAAGTCAATCAATGCGATGTTTACCAAGGAAGAGGAAGTCAGAGGTAAAATATCCAAATTAAGAGATGCCATTGTTGTTTTTGTTGACCTTATCAAGGCTGAACTCGGCAAAAATGAGCAGCGAAGCAAGCTCTTGGTTGATGCTGTCAAGCAGATGAGACAAGAGAATGATGTTTCCTCGAAGGCATTGCAGGACAAACTTGAAGTGTTGAACAATTCACCTCAAAAGAAGGTTGTAACCCATCGCTTCGAGCCAACTTCAAAGTGTGTTCTTCTTTTCATTGGTGGCTTGGTCTTATCTCTTGTTATCTCAATTTGGGGCAATCTCACTCAATGGCGAGATTACCAAGATTGGGAGGAGGCGGACTTGAAATATAGGGCATTGAAGATGGTGCTTCCTACTGATGACCCAAACATTCACTACATTGAAAAGTACTTCTCTATATGTCGAGACGAAAATGTTATAAATAATGTGAGGAATCGTGTTGCTGCTTACGAGGATTCTGTTCGCCACCATTATAAAATGATAGAAATGGCAACATACAAGGATAGTCTTACCAATTGCAAATTACTTGAAATTGAAGGTAAGAATATGCCTTGAAAAGCCAAATAAAGGACTTTTTCTTTATGTAACACAATTTTAATATTTCCGCAAATACGCTGTGATTTTTATATAGTACCTTTGCAACGTCATGATTCCTTATATACTGAGGATTGATAAGAATATAATAGATTAAGCAATAAAAAAAATAATTATACAATGAATAATAAGGGGATTTTAACAACGGCCTTGTGCCTATCTGTAATGACCTCGACGATGGCACAGAATATCATGGGAAAAGTAGTGGACACCAAGGGTGAGCCTTTGGCTTTCGCCAATGTGGTGCTTCTAAACCGGCAAGACTCCGCGTTCGTCAAGGGAGTGGTGAGTGGAGAGGATGGTAGCTTCTCAATAGACTCCGTCTGCAATGGCGGAATCATCAAGGTGACATCCGTGGGCTACAAAACCATCTGCAAGGATTGCGAGGGTGAAAATGTGGGTGTCATCAAGATGGAAGAGGACAGCAAGATGCTCGGTGAAGTTGTGGTGAAATCATCACGCCCTGTTATTGCTATCAAGGGCAATGCCTTGGTTACTACTGTAGTTAATTCTCAACTGTCTCATGCAGGCACGGCAAATGACGTATTGCGCCAAGTGCCAATGGTCACAGGAAGAGATGGCAACTTCGAAGTGTTTGGCAAGGGTGTGCCACTCATCTATATCAATGGGCATGTCGTACAAGACAAGAATGAACTAGCACAACTCAACTCACAAGACATCAAGAATGTGGAAGTTATCACCAATCCTGGTGCAAAGTATGATGCTTCCGTAAAGTCAGTCATCCGCATTCGTACCAAGCCATCGCGAGGCGAAGGCTTTGGTGGAACCCTTCGTGCCCAAAATGGTTTCCGACACTATTTTTCAAGTATGGAACAAGCAAACTTGAAATATCGCAAAGGTGGTTTGGAGGTATTCACCAATCTTAATTATTATACCGGCCAATTCTATAGTTATGGAGTCACAAATATGGAAACGAAAGCTTCTACCAATTGGCTTCAAAACATAGAAAGCATCGGTCGTATGCGAAACAATGAGTTCTTCGGCAAGTTTGGATTGTCATGGATGCTCAACGAACATCATTCCATCGGTGCTTATTATGTGAATGGAGCTGGATTGCAAAAGGAATATCCTGATTATAAGTCCATTTCGTATGACGATGGAACACTGAAAGACGAGGTTTCCACAATAGGACTCAACAGGACACATGCCGTTCCAAAGCATCATGCCAACATCTATTACAATGGAGAAGTGGGAAAACTTGGCGTTGACTTCAACATGGATTACATGTGGAGGAAAAAGCGCAAGACTTCCAATCTGTCGGAGAAAAACATAAACAATGAGAACAATTCGGTTACATCCAATGGTATCGGACACTCACGAATGTTTGCCGAGAAACTGGTGTTGAGCTATCCCTTGTGGAAAGGACAAATAGAGGTTGGAAATGAATACACCGCCTCACAGACTTTGAATGATTTCAACACCAACATGGCGACTATTGGAAATAGCAACACCAAGAGCAATGAGAAGAACATGGCAGGTTTCCTCTCCATAGGTCAGCAATACGGAAAGGTTGCTGTAGAGGCAGGACTTCGTTACGAGCATGTCAACTTCAAATACACAGAAAATGGACAACTCAAAGAAGACCAAAGCAAGACTTACAACAACGTGTTCCCTTCTTTGGCTATTTCTACAGAGATTGGAAAAACGCAATTATCATTGAGCTACACAAGCAAGACTCAACGTCCATCATACGATGACCTTGACGGAACAGTCAGCTATGTCAATCGCTTGACCTTGGAAAGTGGAAATCCTTACCTATCTCCTATGAAGATTCATTCTGTGGAGTTGATGGGTGCATGGAAGCAATTCTTTGCAAAGGTTTCATACGAACATAGGAAGGATGCCTTTATCCAGACTACGAAATCTTATGGCGAGGATGGAGAGGTAAAGTTGCTGACCATGGAGAATACTCCAAAGATAGATGAACTACAAGCATTTGTTGGCGCACAATTTAAGGTTGGCATTTGGGAACCTAAAGTGAATGCAGGCATCATCAAACAGTGGTTCACTGGCGAATATATGGGTGAACGCAAATCCTTCAGCAATCCTTTGGGAATCGTGCAGTTCCAGAATGCCATCCATCTGCCTGGCGACATTTGGATGAATATCGATATGGAATGGAACAGTCGTGGCAACAAGGACAACATGAAGTTCAGTTCTTCCTCATACCTGAATGCCAAACTTTACAAGGCTTTTGGGAAAGACCATTTTTCCGTGTCGCTTGAAGCCAATGACATCTTCAACAAGAGCTACCGTAATGTAACATTCTACAACAAGGATGTTACACTTTGGCAAAACATGACGACTGATAGCCGTGCCTTGCTCTTGACATTGCAATATAACTTCAATACAACAAGAAACCGATATAAAGGTAAGGGTGCTGGCAATGAAGAATTGAGTCGTTTCTAAAAATTAAAAGAGGTATCCGAAAATCTTTAAAAGAGTAGGAGTATGATTTAATTTTTATACATTATGGAAACAAACAACGATTTGTTGAAGCTCTCAGAAAAAATGGGGCTTCGTGGATTAGAGGACGAGTGCATTGTCCTTGAGGATGAACGTGCTGATGACATTTATGGCGGCAAGTTTGTCTGTGGCAGTTACAACAACTGTTCATTTGGCAATTGTGCCTAAAATGGTACATTAGTATGTTTTTGAGAGTTGGCCTTTTGTGCCTTGTGACATAAAAAGTCAACTCTCGTTTTTTACAAACGAATAGAAATGAATTACATATTATCAAAATACACTTTTGCAGTTTCTAAACGCACTTCTAGTGGTCAGGAAATTTGTTTACTGTTTTCTGGACGAACAGGCAAAAATTTTTTAGTCTCTAAAAAAGTTTTTTCTATAGTTGAGAATGGAAAATTTACCACTCTTCAGCCAAAAGTATTGGAAATTTTAATATCAGAGAAAGTTCTAGTTCCAAGCACAGAAGATGAATTGGATGAAATCAACAAGGAAAATAAAGTGCGATTATCAAAAAAATCCACTGATCGATTGTATGTGTCAATCCAGCCAACAGCCGCTTGTCAACTTGCTTGCGACTATTGCGGACAAGCTCATTCTCGCAAGTTTTTAACGGATAGCTTGATAGAGCAAATAGTTTGTCGCATCAAGCAAAAAATATCCCTAAAAGATACAAAGTCGTTAGAGATAGGATGGTTTGGTGGTGAGCCATTGATGGCTTTTTCCAAGATGAAAAAGTTAAATGAACAATTGAAAGATATTGCAATTAGTCGTAACCTAAAATATACAGGACATATAACAACTAATGGTTACGCATTGTCTCCTTCTATATACAAAATGCTGAAGGAAGAATTCAATGTGTATCGTATAGAAATTACTCTTGATGGTAGCAAGGAATTTCATGACAAAAGAAGAGTAACGACAAGCGGAATTGGTTCTTTCGATATCATCTTCAACAATTTAAAGGCAATCACTCAATCCCCTTTCTATGATAAAAATACATGTGTGATTAGTATTAGATGCAATGTAGATGAAAGAAATATTGAAGGGGTTATGCCTTTGTTGGAAATGCTATATAAGCATAATATGCAGGATAAGATTATTTTCTATACAACCCCTGTTGTCTCATGGTCTAACAATGGAGCAGGTAGTATGCTAGGACATAAATTGTTAGGAAAGTTGTCTTCAAAGCATATAGAATATATGATAAATCATAATTTCAAGGTTACAATTCTTCCGAAAAGAGTTGCTCCTTACCAATGTATAGGAACAGACAATGATGCAGAAATGTATGATGCTGATGGAAATATTCTGGATTGTTCAGAAACCTCTTATTCCGAGTATTATAAGTCCAAAGGTTTTGTTTTGGGAAATGTAGAACAAAAAATAATAGTTCCGAATAAGCGTAGTTGTTTGCATGATGTTCCTCAAATGTTACTTGAAAAACGAGTATACCCTTGCAACAACTGTAAGTTTTACCCTCTTTGCGGAGGTCTATGTCCACTTGGCTTATTGGAAAAAGAACCACGATGTCCTTCTTTCATATACAATATTGAAGATAGGATATATTTGGATTATCTAGCAAAAATAAAGAAATAAAAAGATGAATATTATTCAATCATTTTTCAACAAACGTATAACACCCCAAAATTTAAATTATAGAGGGGGCTACTTATCTTCATTTGTATTTTGGTTATCAATTGCATATAGTTGTTTACTTCTCAAGCGTAATAACCCTACATTACGCTTGTTGTTTTATGGTAATGAAACAATTGTTCACATCTTGAAGGATTTGTTTAAGTTGCCATATGACAAATATTATATTTGTGATTACAACGGTGATTACAATGAATGGTTTTATTGTTGGCCCAAGATTTTAACTTATCAAAGACAAAAAGAGCCATTTATACATATAGATTCCGATATTTTTATGTGGACTCCAATACCTGAAGCTTTATTGAAAGCTCCATTGGTGGCTCAACATAAAGAAAGAGACTCTAACTTTTATAGAGAAGTATTCAATGAAATAAAAAAGGATAATATCCAACTGCCACAGTACATAATGCAACATTGTATTGGGGACAAATATATTTCCTCATTTAATGCAGGGATTATTGGTGGAAATGACCTATTGTTCTTGCAGCGATATATTAATAATATAATAAATTTTGTTTCAAAGAATAAAGGTAATTTAGACAAAGCTTCTCGCAAATTTTTATACAATGTAGTTTTTGAACAGTGGTTATATTATGGAATGACCACTTTTGAGCATAAAGAGGTGTGTACATACTATAAAAAAGTAATTACAGATTTTAACATGCAAGATGCTACTGTTCCGACACAAACTGTTTCTGGCACACCTTTGAAATATATGCATGTTATGGAATACAAAGATAATATTCGTTGCAATAGGTTTATTGTTTATAATATGTTAAATGATTTCCCTAAGGAATACAAGCAAATTCTTACAGCTTGTGCCGAGATAGGAATAGATTGCCCAATATTAAGTAGTGACTTGGTATCAAAGAAATCTTTAAGATTGGAAAAACTTAAAAGTTTAACAAACTTGACAAAGTTGGAATCTGAGGAATTAAATGCATACGAAACTTTAAAGGAAAACTACAAAAATAGTTTTCTAAAAAACAGAAAAGAGCTTATCAAGATACAGCAGCACCAAATACAAATGGTAAAAATGCTTCAAAATTCGTTAATATCTGATGAGCATAAAATAGAAATGGAATTGTCTCATACTTTAAAATTTATTGAATGCAAAGAATCCCTGCTTGATTTGCTTGTATTTAAGTCTAAGCATCATAAAGCATCCAAGTGCATTCTATGGGTTTACAACCCTATATTGAACAAAGTAGATGAGTTTGTTTGGTCTTATAAGAAAGTGCAATTTCTTAAAGAACTTCTTAGAGAAGAAAATGCAAACTTACTTCTGCTTCAAGCATATGGTAAAGCATTAGAAAAAGATTCTGATTTAAACACTTTTATAAGACAATGCGTTTTTGACGGAATTATAAATATTGAAAAAAAATGAAAATAGTCCAGACATATTATAGTTATGCTGATAACAAAAATCCGATTTATGATACTGCAGGTTTTCTTACTGCTGACATGAATTGGAAAAGCATGGCTGTCAGCTGCCTTCTTCTCAAAAAACATTACGGAAGCGTCACCTTATATTGCAACGGTAGTGTAAAAGAGATTGTAAGCGAATTGAAAATTCCTTATGATGAGATTGTTGTGATTCCAGATTTTATGCAAGAGTACAAAGGTTGTAACCTTTGGGCTTTGCCTAAGATATATACATATTCTCAACAAAAAACTCCCTTTTTGCATGTTGATTGCGATTGGTTTATGTTCGATAGACTCTCAACACAAATAGAGAAGTCTGATGTCATAGGACAAAATATAGAGTACGACGACCAATATTATAACAAAAGAACATTTGAAAAAATGTTGAGCTATGGTTGTGAATTTCCTTTATGGATAAAAGACATTGCAGAGTCTAGTTCTATTCTTAGAGTTATAAACGCAGGAGTTTTAGGAGGACAAGACATTTCTTTCATCCAAGAGTATGTTGAGCTTATAAAGAAATTTATACATGCCAATGTTGATACATTGCGAAAAATCAATGACGGATTTGTCAATTCTATCTATGAGCAGTTGTTCTTGTACATTCTTTCCCAAAAACATAGGAAAGAAATAGGTCTCTGCACTGTTGGCGACAAACTTAGTACAAAATTCGATTGGCTTCCTATGGATTTTTCATGTTCTCCAAAGACAGGTTACATGCATATGCTTGCAGGAATTAAACGACAGTTCAAATCATATGTGTTTGTTTCGCAATACTTGCATTACATAAATCCGACAGTAAGTAATCATATTACAAAATACTGTTATGAACACAATATCTCACCATTGATAAATTTTCCAGAGCTTGGAATTTTCTTAGAGAAGAGTAAGTCTATGCAACAATTAGCAAAGGAAAATAACAATGAATCTAAAGTGCATGAAATATCAACCGCTTATGATGAGATTAATATAAAATTATCAAAGGATATACTTGAAATATTTCAGGAACAAAGTAAATGCAGAGACTTATTATGGAGCAATATTTCTCTTTTGGAGAAAAAGGTAATGATTAATCCAAAGTGTAAAATCATAAGTATTTCACATGAAGATATAATTCGTAATGTACTCCATCTAGATGATAATATTTTAAGAAAAGTGACGAATATAAAAGACCTCGCTGTTGTCATAACACCAGATGCAACATTGGGACAGCCCCAAAAGCTCTTATTAGCAGGTGTCAAAATGCAAATTATATGGTATTTGCAAAATGTAAAAAATGCAACCTTTAAAGAAATTAAAAACTGCTTAGAGGTAAAGCAACAAGGTGAAGGCATAAGCAAAAAACTATATGAGAAAGATGTAGATAGGGTATTTCGCTCACTTGTTTACAGTAATATTTTAGTTTTTTCATAGACATAGTAAGAATATAAAATTTGATGAATAATTTTAAGGTAGAACGACAACATGATAGTATGCAATGTGGCATAGCATGTTTACAAATGATATGTAACTATTATGGCAAAGAATATTCCCTTGATTCCTTGTCAAAAATATGTTTTGCTACAACGGAAGGAGTTTCTATGCTTGGAATCAGCGAAACTGCTACAAGTTTGGGCTTTCATGTAGTAAATGTTAAGTGTACAGTTAAAACTTTAACAGAGGTTTCTCTACCAAGTATCCTTCATTGGAATCAAAATCATTTTGTAGTCTTATATAGAGTAAAAAATGAGAATAAGTTCTACATTGCCGACCCAGGAAAAGGATTGGTGACTTATAGTCTTGAAGAGTTCAAAAAACATTGGATTAGTACAAACTCTAATGGACAGGACAAAGGCATAGCTATGTTTTTGGAAACTACTCCCACTTTTTTTACCCATCAGATGGAAGACAAAAAGAAAATCAGCGGGAAGAGATCTTTTCACTTTCTTTTTGGGTATGTGAAGAAATACCGCAAGTATTTCGGACAAGTCATCTTGGGCTTGATAGTCGGAAGTCTTTCGCAATTTGTCCTTCCATTCCTTACACAGTCAATCGTGGACGTTGGTATTAAAAATCAAGACATCGGCTTTGTTTGGCTTATCCTGTTGGGACAATTGATGCTAACCATCAGTAGAACGGCAATCGACTTTATCCGTAGGTGGTTGTTACTCCACATTTCCTTACGTATCAACATCTCTTTAGTAAGCGACTTTTTTATCAAGCTCTTGAAGCTACCGATGTCTTTCTTTGATACGAAACTCATGGGGGATTTGATGCAGAGAATGAATGACCATAGTCGTGTGAACAACTTCCTTACACAGCAGACGCTCAACATCACCTTTGCCATGCTTACTTTCGTGGTGTTCTCGGTGGTGTTGTTCTTCTACAATAAGTTGGTGTTTGCTATCTTCTTGTTGGGAAGCATCCTCTATGGTGCATGGATGACTTTGTTCTTGAAGCGAAGGAAGTTGCTTGATTACGAATTGTTTGAGCAACAAGCCATCAACAACAACAAGACTTATGAGTTTATAACAACCATACAGGAGAGCAAGTTGCAGGATTGTGAGCAGCGTAGACGGTGGGAATGGGAGGACACGCAAGCAGACTTGTTTGGAGTGCAGATGAAATCACTCAAACTCCAACAGACACAGGAGGCAGGAAGCATCTTTATTAACGAGGTGAAGAACATCATCATTACGGTAGTCGCTGCAACCGCCGTGATTCATGGGCAAATGACACTCGGTATGATGCTTGCCGTGCAATACATCATCGGACAGCTCAACTCGCCAGTGGAGCAACTGATGAATTTCTTCTATTCTCTGCAAGATGTGAAGATTAGCTTGGAGCGAATCAACGAGATTCACCAGATGGATGATGAGAATGGAAAGGAAGGCTTGCTAACTTCTATTGAAGATAAGAATGAGGGCATTGACATCAAGAACATCATGTTCAAATACGACCCACATGCTTTGCGCAAGACCATAGATGATGTGAGCATTCACATTCCGCAAGGTAAGGTAACAGCCATCGTTGGCGCATCTGGCAGTGGAAAGACCACCCTCATCCGTTTGATGCTTGGTTATTATCCCGTCTTGGAGGGACAAATCAACATAGGCAATACTGACATCAACAAACTCAACAAAAAGTGGTGGCGCAGACAATGTGGTGTTGTCATGCAGGATGGTGTTATCTTCTCGGAGAGTATCGCACGAAACATAGCCGTTGATGATGGCGACATAGACAAGGAACGATTGTTGAAAGCAGCAGAGATAGCTTGCATCAAGGATTACGTGATGGCTTTGCCTCTGAAGTTCAACACCAAGATTGGACGAGATGGCGTGGGACTGAGCCAAGGACAGAAACAGCGTATCTTGATAGCAAGGGCGGTGTATAAGAATCCCGACTACATCTTCCTTGACGAGGCGACCAACTCGCTCGATGCCAACAATGAGAGAAGCATCGTAGAGAACTTGGATAAGTTCTACAAAGGAAAGACGGTTGTGATTGTGGCTCATCGCCTAAGCACTGTGAAGAATGCCGACCAAATCGTGGTCATCGACCAAGGAAAGGTGGTAGAGGTAGGCAACCATGAGTCTTTGACTGCCAAGCGAGGGGCATATTATAACCTTGTGAAGAATCAGTTGGAATTGGGAAACTAAAATGCTTTTGATATGGAACAGAATGAAAAAGAATCAGATAATATCGAGTTGAGAAGCGAGAAGGTGAGGAACGTGATAGGCAAAGTACCTCCTCGCCTCGTCAGCTTGGGAACGGTTGTCATTACGATAATAGTCCTCGCCCTCGCAGTTGCTTTCTACAAGATACCTTATCCTATATCCATAGAGGCTAATGGTGAGGTTCTCAATCAAAGAACAGTGCAAGTGTTTGTGCCATATAAGTATTTGTACCTTTTCGATGAGCCAAGGACGGCTCATGTATCTTTCGAGGGCAACGATAATGCATCTTATAACTGCAACATCATAAGCCATAAAGCCAGGCTCATACATAGGGAAGATGGTAACTATTTTATGGCTATAGCCACTGTGAGTACACAGGGACAAAAGTCCCCTGTGTTGCAAAAGTACATGAAAGCCGATGTCAGAATCATCGTCAGCAACAAAACGTTATGGCAGCAGGTATTCGGATAAGCTATATCCGAATACTGCTGTTTGTTTTTGGATACATATTGTTGGTAAGCATCAGATTTAACTCAAAAAGTTCTAAATTCCGTAAATTTCTCCTAGCGAATTATGGGATATTTAGAAAATTGTCGTATCTTTGTCCCCGAATTAAGGCGTTCTTTGCATATTGCAAAATACAGAAACGAGCAGAAGTCCGCTCGTTTCCATATTGTTACCTATATAATATAGGCAAACGCCCAACTTCTTGATTTTCAATCAAAGCCCAAATTAGAGCGAGTTAGTAATTTTAACTTTTTAGCCCATTTTCTATCTTTTTGCGCCTAAACGGCTCAAAACAGAGACTTTTAAATCTTCTTCTTATAGCAGCGATGACGGCGATGCTGTTCGCTCTCCAGATACTGCCACTGGCTCTGAACACCGGTATTGGTCTCCATCTGCGGCATTGCCTCAGCCCATTTAAAGCCATAACGGCGATACTGCTCTATCAGATCGGCAAAAATAAGCGCGTTGGCTCCCTTTTTGCGATATTCCGGAAGAACACCAATCAAGAGCAAATCTACCGTATCCGTCTTGTGCCACTTCAGAACCTTCAGCACCTTCAGCCAACCCGTAGGGAAAAGCTTGCCATTGCCTATCTCGCGCAGCGCATCGGTAAACGAAGGGAAGGAAACACCAAAGGCAACCAGTTTGTTGCCAGCGTTGCCATCTACCACACCCGTTACCAGGTTCAAGTCAGCCTTCTTGATATAAGTATTTACATATTCATCTATCTGCTTCTCCGTAAGCTGCTGGAAATCATAGAGATTCTTATAAGTCTCGTTCACGATTTCGAACACCTTCCTACCCATTCCTCCCGAGGTCAGTTCCCGGCGGGTAAACTTATGAACATGCAGATTATATCGGCTCTCTATCATCTGGGCAGTCTTGGCAAACTTAGCCGGCGTCACTTCCGGAATCCTGATGCGGTACTCCAGCCAGTCGTTATCCTTCTCATAGAGCGGATAACTCTCCAGATGCGTCTTGTAATAAGGATAATTGTAATTGATATACATCGTAGACTTCCGGTCGAAGCCCTCGATGAGCATGCCTTCACGGTCCATATCCGTAAATCCGAGCGGACCTACGCATTCGTTCATTCCCTTGCTCTTGCCCCAGTTTTCTACCGCGCGCAACAAGGCGCAGGAAACCGCTACATTATCCACGAAATCGAACCAGCCGAAGCGAACCTGCTTCTTGTTCCACTCTTCGTTGGCACGATGGTTGATAATGCCAGCAATTCTACCTACGATACGAGCCTCGCTGTCAACCGCCAGGAAGTATTGAGCCTCGCAGAATTCGAAGGCAGGATTCTTCTTTGGGTCCAGCGTATTCATCTCGTCGAAACGCAAAAAAGGAATGGCAAACTTATGGCCTCTGTAGAGATCATAATGAAACTGAATGAAGGTTTTCAGCCCTTTTTTAGTCGTTATCGGTATGATTCTTATCTCATCATTCATTAGTATCTTGTTTTATGTATATATATTCAATTGCGGTGCAAAAATACAATAAATTTATGAATAATGCAACTCTTTTCTTATAAATTTATAAAAGTTGGTTCATAATTGTCCAACTTTGTGGATATTTATGTACCTTTGCAGGTTGAAATGCCCCAAAAGAGCATCATAAAGTTATGAAGAAAGAGAAAAGAGACAACTATACGTTCCTCACTCATGCCCCTGTGCATCATGTGATTTTTACGATGGCCATACCAACGATTATCAGTATGCTGTCGACGAGCATGTACAATCTCGCCGACACCTATTTCGTGGGCAGCATCAACACGCAGAGTGTGGCAGCGGTAGGCGTTTCCTTTGCAGCAATGGCTGTGATTCAGGCGATTGGTTTCTTCTTCGGTCACGGAGCGGGCAATTATGTTTCGCGACAGTTGGGCGCCAAGCATACGGAAGAGGCACAGAAGATGGCAACCACGGGCTTTGTGCTGAGTTTTCTTACCGGTCTCCTCATCGCCATTCTGGGTCATCTTTTCCTCACACCGCTCTGTCTTCTGATGGGTTCTACGCCCACCATTCTTCCTTATACAGAGCGCTATCTGGGCATTATCCTGCTGGGTGCTCCCTTTATGACCACCTCGCTTACGCTGAATAATCTGATGCGATTTCAGGGCAATACGATGTATGCGATGAAAGGCATCATGTCGGGTGTGCTGCTCAATCTGCTTCTGGCTCCTCTGCTCATTCTCTACTTCCAACTGGGCATTACCGGAGCCGCCGTAGCCACCCTCACCAGCCAGTGTTTCGGCTGCGCCATGCTCTTCTGGATGACGCATAAAGGCGAGAACATCCGCATCCGTCTCTGCAATTTCACCCCTACCCGCGCCTTTGCTAAGGAGATTATCTTCGGCGGAACCCCTTCGCTGTCAAGACAGGGACTGGGAAGTATCGCTACGCTGATGCTCAATGTGGCAGCAGGTGCGTTTGGCGATGCAGCCATTGCGGGCATGAGCATCGTTACCCGCATCTCCTTCTTCACCTATGCGATGGTCATCGGACTGGGTCAGGGATTCCAGCCGCTCTGCGGATTCTGCTACGGCGCCAAACTCTATGGGCGCGTAAAGGAAGCCTTCTTTTTCTGCATCAAATGCGGCACGGTTTTCCTCGCCGTCTGTGCCCTTCTCGGCTTCATCTTCTCAACTTCCATCATCAGCATCTTCCGCGATGATGCAGCGGTTGTAGCCGTAGGTTCGGTGGCTTTGCGATGGCAGGTGCTCAGTTTTCCGCTCGTAGCCAGCATCGTGCTCACCAACATGCTGATGCAGACCATCCGTAAACCGGTGAGAGCCAACATCGTAGCGGCAGCACGCAGCGGACTTTTCTTCATTCCGCTCATCTTCATCCTCCCCTATTTCTTCGGACTGCTGGGCGTGGAGATGTGTCAGATGTGGGCAGATTGCTGCTCGTTTGCCGTTGCGGTTCCGATAGCCTGGAGTGCTTTCAGGGACATGAGAAGAGAGCAGATGGAACTTGGGAAAAGCCACTAGAAGATAAGAAGATACTAGAAGATAAGAGAAAATACTTGAGATAAGAGAAATGGAGAAGACTTATTACATAGGATTGGACGTTGGCTCTACGACAGCCAAAATAGCCGTTATCGACAGCGATAATCGGGTAATTTACTCAAAATACGAACGCCACAACGCTCGTGTCAACGAACTTGTGTCACAATATTTCGATGAGATTTTAGCCCTTGTGGGCGATGCAGAGGCAAGAATCTGCGTAACGGGAAGCGTAGGAATGGCTACTGCCGAACAGCTCCAGGCGGAGTTTGTACAGGAGGTGGTGGCTGCATCAGTCTATGCCCGTACTGCCCATCCTGAGGCGAAGGCGCTCATCGATATTGGTGGCGAGGATGCGAAGGTTATCTTCTTCAAGGAAAACGGAAATATGGAACTGCGCATGAACGGCAACTGTGCCGGCGGAACGGGCGCTTTCATCGACCAGATGAGTGTGCTGATGGGCGTAGAGAACCAGAAGATGAGCGAGTTGGCGATGAAGGCAGAGCACGTTTATCCGATGGCTGCCCGCTGCGGCGTATTCGCCAAGACCGACATCCAGAACCTGATGGCGCGCAATCTGCCCGAAGCCGATATTGCAGCCAGCATCTTCCATTCCATCGCCGTACAGACGGTGGTAACGCTTTCTCACGGCATCAGTTTCGAGGCTCCTATCCTGCTCTGCGGCGGTCCGCTTACCTTTCTTCCGGCTCTCCGCAAGGCTTTCTGCGATTATCTCCATCTCTCTCCAAACGATTTCATCGTATCCGGAAACAGCAATCTCATTCCGGCTCTGGGCTGTGCTTACCGGGCTAAATCGGCTGATTCTGCAGCCTCAGTATCTGTTCTCAGAAGTCGGATGAAGAAAGAAATACAAACGGAATGGACCAGCAGCCTGCTGCCCCTGTTCAAGAATGAGAAAGAGCACCAGGAATGGCTCAAATCCAAGGCGAAATTCGCTACGGAAACCAAACCGCTGAATAAAGGAAAACAGCAGGTTGTGATTGGTATTGACTCGGGCTCTACTACGACGAAGATTGTTGCGGTAAGGGTGAATACGGAGACGCCTACGGGAGATATTGTCTTTACCAATTACCGCCTGAATCTGGGAAATCCAATCAAGGCAGTAGCGGATGGACTGAACGCCCTGAAGCAGGAAGCTGCATTGCGAGGCGCTGAACTGGAAATCGTAGGCTCCTGCTCTACAGGTTACGGCGAAGAACTCATCAAGGCGGCTTTCGGCCTCGACAGCGGCATCATCGAAACAATGGCGCACGAAAGAGCTGCTGCCTCACTCATGCCTGACGTGAGTTTTATCCTGGACATCGGCGGACAGGACATGAAGGCTATCTTCGTTGAGAAAGGGGCTGTGGTGCGCATGGAACTCAACGAGGCGTGCAGTTCGGGCTGCGGAACATTCATCCAGACCTTTGCCAACAATATGGGTTATTCTGTAGGCGATTTTGCCCAACTCGCCTGCCAGTCGAAGGCTCCCTGCGACCTGGGAACCCGCTGCACCGTCTTCATGAACTCAAAGGTGAAGCAGGTGCTCAGAGAGGGCGCATCTGTAGCTGATATTTCTGCCGGAATCTCTTATTCGGTCATCAAGAACTGTCTTTATAAGGTATTGAAACTCCATGGTAATGAGAACCTTGGAGGCAAAATCGTTGTACAGGGTGGTACGATGAGAAACGATGCGGTGGTAAGAGCATTTGAGTTGCTCACCCATACCGAAGTGGCACGAAGCAACATGCCTGAACTGATGGGCGCCTACGGCTGTGCCCTTCATGCGGCGGCAGATTATAAACATCGAACTTCTGCAGAAGATACGCACCCTGCCTCATCAAGAACCATCGATGAGCTGCAGAATCTGGCTCATTATGAAACCAAACAGCTGCAATGCAAAGGCTGCGAAAACCATTGTTATGTTTCCCGCTACACCTTTGCCGGCGGCAACCGATTCTACTCCGGAAACAAGTGTGAGCGTGTGTTCAACAACAAGGGAGCAAACGGGATAAAAGGCAAAAATATTTACGAATACAAATATAGTTTACTCTTTGATAGAGAAGAAGTTAACCCACTTGACGTTGTAAAACACAACGTCAAAGTAGGCATTCCTCGCATCCTCAACATGTACGAGGAATATCAGTTCTGGAATGCGCTGCTCCGGGCAGCCGGATTGGGCGTGATTCTCTCTTCCGATTCCACATTCAGCCAGTATGAAGGAGCCTTGAATACGGTGATGAGCGACAATATCTGCTTCCCGGCTAAACTGGCTCACAGTCATCTGAAGGAACTCAACGAGAACCCGAAGGTTGACCGCATCCTCATGCCATACGTGGTTTATGAGCATAATGACGACCCGAAGAATACGCTGAACAGCTTCAACTGTCCAGTCGTTTCGGGCTACAGCGATGTCATCAAGTCGGTCATCAATCTGAAGAAACCGATCGATACGCCCGTCATCAACTTTGCCCAGCCTAAGGCGCTGGAAAAACAGATTACCGATTATCTCAAGCAACTGGGAGTAAGCAAGAAGACTGCCCGTAAAGCGCTGAGAGAGGCTCTCTATGCTCAGGCAGTATATGCAGCTGAGATTAAGAAACAGGGCTGGGAGATTCTGAAGCCGAACAAGGGACTTACGATTCTGCTGGCGGGCCGTCCTTATCATACTGACCCGCTGATTCAGCACAAGCTGAGCGAGATGATAGCCAATCTGGGAGTCAACGTCATCAGCGAAGACATCGCCCGGGGCAATCTCTTTGCAGATTTCAAAGACTTCAATCTGGAGAACCTGGCGGCAGAAAGAAATGAGGCAGCATTAGCCAGCCAAGACAACAACGAAGCATACAACTGTCAGCCAGAGACTTATCTCGTGAAGCAATGGGCGTATATGAACCGCATTCTGAAGGCAGCGCAATGGGCAGCCGAACAGGGCGATGAGGTTCATTTCGTCCAGATGACCAGCTTCGGCTGCGGTCCTGACAGTTTTATCCAGGACGAGATTCGCGACATCATGAAGCGCCACAACAAGCCGTTCACGCTGCTGAAGATAGATGATGTGAGCAATATCGGCTCACTGAAGCTCCGTGTCCGCTCGCTCATAGAAAGCCTGAAGGGAGTAAAGGAAGTGAAGAGTGAAGAACGAAGAGTGAAAAATTCAACAGCAGAAGAAATTCAACATTCAACACTCAACATTCAACATTTACAACAGACCAAGGTATTCACCAAGCAGGATATTCATCGCAAGATTCTCGCTCCTTTCATGACCGAATACCTCACCCCTATCATTCCGCCTATCCTGAAACTGATAGGCTATGATGTAGAGGTTCTTCCGATGAGCGATGAGGTGAGCGCCGAACTCGGCTTGAAGTTTGCCAACAACGAAGTCTGCTATCCGGCAACACTCATCGTCGGCGACATCATCAAAGCCTTGAAATCAGGCAGATACGACCTGAATAATACGGCAGTAGTGATGAGTCAGACGGGCGGTCAGTGTCGCGCAACCAACTACGCCGGTCTCATCAAGCGTGCGATGATTTCCAATGGATTCCAGGACATTCCGCTGCTCACTCTCGGTGTAACAGCCTCAACAGGCGAAGCATCAGGCTCAACAGACGACAAGCAAGACTATAACGAACAGGACGGCTTCAATGTGCCTTGGCTGAAATACAGTCAGATTATCGTTACCGCCATTTTCTATGGCGATGCAATCAACGAGATGTACAACGCCTGCATCGTAAGAGAGCGTAAACCGGGCATTGCCAGAGAGTTGCGCGATAAATACATGCAGCCGATAGACGGACCTATCGCCCGCAATTCAGCCAAGGAACTCATCCGACTCCTGGAACAGGCAGCCGAAGAATTCGACCAGATGACCATCGACCGAGAACTGCCGAAGGTAGGAATCGTAGGCGAAATCTTCCTGAAGTTCAATCCTTTCGCCCACCAGTTCCTGGAGCAGAACATCATATCCCGCGGCATTGAGGTGGTTCCGCCTCTGCTTGCCCCTTTCTTCCTGCAGGAATTTGTGAATGTAGAGATACAGAAACACATGCGGCTTAGTTGCACCAAAGTGCCCGATTTCATCATCAAGGGCGCTTATCAGGCGCTGATAGGCAGAAGATTGCGCCAGGTTAACAAGGCTGCCGGCAAGTTCCGCTACTTCCGTCCGTTCACCAACATCTATGATGATGCGAAGGACGTACAGGGACTGGTTTCGCTCGCAGCCCAGTTTGGCGAAGGCTGGCTTCTGCCTGCCGACATCGTAGGTTACATCCGTGATGGCGTGAACAACATCATCTCGCTCCAGCCTTTCGGCTGCATCGCTAACCACGTGATTTCCAAGGGCATAGAGAAACGTCTCCACGACCGGTTCCCAATGCTCAACCTCGTATCGCTCGACTTCGATTCCGGTGTTTCAGAGGTAAACGTCACCAACCGACTGCTCCTCTTTCTGGACAGTATCGCAAAATAAGACAGAGGGTGTGGCATAAACTTTTTCATAGTTTTTAGGCACGGATTACACGGATTTTTCATGAGGCTATAATTGCTTTATTTACATGAGCGGCATAAATCCGTGTAATCCGTGTAATCCGTGCCTTATCTATCCCCTAGGCAAACTACTTATGACACACATCTTCTTTCATCCCCCAAAGAATCACTCTAAAAAATACAAAAAACCGTAGCTATTTCTTTGTCATTCAAGAAAATAATCGTATCTTTGCACTCAAATTTTATTGAGACATTAAGAAAATGAGTAAAGATACATTAACTCATCAGCTGACAGAGACCATCGAGGAGCTTTCGAGCGCCGAATCTTTGAAGGGTCTCTTCCATCAGCATCGAGACGGGAATCCACTTCCTTCGGGCAAGGCGCTCGAAGAAATCATCAGTTTGTCCCGTTCTATCCTCTTTCCGGGATATTTCGGCAATTCTTCGGTAAATATCTCAACCATCAAATATCATATTGGAGTAAGAGTAGAGAAACTCTATGAGATGCTGTCAGAGCAGATTCTCGCCGGTCTCTGCTTCGCCAACGACTGCGAAACGGAAACCCAGGCAGAACTGCAGCACCAGCGCGCCAAGGCAGGCGTGATTGCAGCCAAGGCAATCATGGAATTCCCGAGACTGCGCAAGATTCTGGCTACCGATGTAGAGGCTGCCTACGAGGGCGACCCGGCTGCAATGAGCCACGGAGAAATCATCTCCTGCTACCCGGTCATCAAGGCGATTACCAACTACCGCATCGCCCACGTACTGCACGAACTGGGAGTGCCGCTCATTCCGAGAATGATGACTGAACTGGCGCATTCGGAAACCGGTATTGACATCAACCCAGAGGCTACCATCGGCAAGCACTTCACCATCGACCACGGTACGGGTGTGGTGATTGGAGCTACCTGCATCATCGGCGATAATGTGAAACTCTACCAGGGTGTAACCCTCGGAGCCAAGAGTTTCCCACTCGATAAGGACGGCAACCCTATCAAGGGAATCCCTCGCCACCCTATCCTCGAAAATGATGTCATCGTCTACGCCAATGCCACCATCCTCGGTCGCATCACCATCGGAGAAGGCTGCGTAGTGGGAGCCAACGTATGGGTTACCAAGGATATGAAACCGAAAACAAAGAAATATAAAAAAGAAAAACAAAGTTTATTAGATATAGAATTCAATAATGGAACAGGAATTTGAACTCATTGCCAAGACCTTCATGGGCCTCGAGCCTGTCTTGGCTGAAGAGCTCACCCAGTTGGGTGCCAATAATGTACAGATCGGTCGCCGCATGGTGTCTTTCACAGGCGACAAGGAAATGATGTATCGTGCTAACTTCCAGTTGCACACAGCCATCCGTATCTTAAAGCCTATCAAGCACTTCAAGGCTAGAAGCGCTGAAGAGGTGTATGATCAGATCCAGAAGATCAAGTGGGATGACATCTTAGACGTGAAGAAGACTTTCTCTGTTGACTCAGTAGTCTACTCAGAGGAGTTCCGCAACTCACGCTTCGTAACCTACAAGGTAAAGGATGCGATTGTAGACTGGTTCCGCGAGAAGCAGGGTACACGTCCAAATATCAGCGTATCTAACCCGGATATCCGCCTCAACATCCACATTGCAGAAGACAATGCCACCTTGAGTCTCGATTCGAGTGGTGAGAGTCTGCACCGCCGTGGCTACCGCCAGGAGCAGGTAGAGGCTCCTCTGAACGAGGTTCTCGCTGCAGGTATGATTCTGATGACCGGCTGGAAGGGCGAATGCGATTTCATCGACCCGATGTGTGGTTCAGGTACCATCGCCATCGAAGCTGCCCTCATCGCCCGCAATATCTCTCCAGGTGTATTCCGCAAGGAGTTTGCCTTCGAGAAATGGAACGATTTTGACCAGGATCTCTTCGACATGATCTATAACGACGACTCTCAGGAGCGCGAGTTCGAGCACCATATCTATGGTTACGATGTTGACATGAAGGCTGTAAACACAGCTAACCTCAACGTTCGTGCTGCCGGTCTCAGCAAGGACATCACCATCTCACAGGCTGATTTCAAGGACTTCACCCAGCCAGCCGAGAAGAGCATCATCGTGATGAACCCTCCATACGGTGAGCGCATCTCTACCCCTAACCTCCTGAACACCTACAAGATGATAGGTGAGCGTTTCAAGAAGGCTTTTGCCGGCAACGAGGCTTGGGTATTGAGCTACCGCGAGGAGTGCTTCGAGCAGATTGGTCTGAAACCATCTATCAAGATTCCTGTATTCAACGGAAGCTTGGAGTGCGAATTCCGCAAGTATGTGATGTTCGACGGCAAGATGAAGGACTTCCGTTCTGAAGGCGGTATTGTGAAGACTGAGCGCGAGAAGAGTGAGATGGCTCAGAAGCACCGTTTCAAGAAGGAACGTGAATTCAAGAAGCGTGTAAGCGAGGAGACAGAAAACGAGGAGGACGATATCCGTTCTTTCAAGTTCCATACTCACCGTCTGGAAGACTTCGAGAAGAAGCGTGCTGAGTTCCACAAGGGCGGTCGTTCACGTATCGGTGGCGGTCGACGCAATAATGACGACGATGACAAGCGTGGCAGCCGCAGCTTCAAGGGCGACCGCAAGGGTGGCCGTGACTTCGGTGGCAAGCGCGACGGAAAGCGTTTCGAGAAAGGCGACAAGCGTGGTGGCTTCAAGGGCGACAAACGTGGTGACCGTGATTTCGGAGGCAAGCGCGGAGGCAAGAAGAACTTCAGCGTTGACTTCGACGACGAGGATTAAAGAGAGATACTACCCATGCGTCGTGTTTCACGACGCATGGGTGGTAAACCCGATAAAGTAAAGTAAAGTAAAGAATATAATGAATCTGAAGAATTCAATTTATAAATTATCTTTTGCTGCTATGATCATGATGGCTATGAATGCAACCGACTTACAGGCTCAGGGCGTAGTTCCTGCTCAGAAAGGCGAGAAAACCTTTACATTGGAAGACCTGAACTTCGGCGGCAACAACTATCGTAACATGGTGGCTAAGAACCGCTGGTGCACCTGGTGGGGCAATGAACTCGTTCGCCAGGATGTGGATGCCTGCTATCTCGTCAACAAGACGACAGGCAAGGAGACCAGACTCTTCGGCATCAATGACATCAACCAGTGGATTGCTCCTACCAAAGACATCAAGGTAAGAGCCCTCTACAATGCTCTCTTCCCTTTTGCAGGCAAGAGCATCGTGATGGTAAGCAATGGCAGCAAGACTTATACCGTAGACTTCAAGAAGCATAAGCTGCTGAGTGAGATGGATTTTGCTGACGGCGAGAACCTCCTGGAGGCTAACGCCCAGCAGAACGCCTTCGCCTATCTGCAGGGCAGCAACCTCTATGTGCGTACCTTCGATGTAACCAGCAACGCCCTGACAAAAGAAAAGAAATCTCACGATTTCCAGCTCTCAAAGGATGGAAACCGCGAAATTGTTTATGGACAGAGTGTTCACCGCGATGAGTTCGGTATCAGCAAGGGAACCTTCTGGAGTCCGAACGGCGAACTGCTCGCCTTCTATCGCATGGACCAGAGTATGGTAACCGACTATCCGCAGGTTGACATCCCGGAAATCGGTTTCAATCATCCTGAAACACAGAGTTGCATTGCTACTCCTGCACCAGACAAGTATCCGATGACTGGCGAGACATCACACAAGGTAACCGTAGGCGTGTTCGACTGCATGACCGGCAAGACCATCTATCTGAAGGCTGGCGATCCAACCGACCGCTACTTCACCAACATCGCATGGAGTCCGGACAGCAAGACCATCTATATGTTTGAGCTGAACCGCGACCAGAACGACTGCCGTCTGACTGCCTACAATGCAGAAACCGGCGAGAAGACAGGCGAGCTCTATCGCGAGACCGATGAGAAATATGTAGAACCATGTCATCCTATCCAGTTCCTTCCTTGGGACAGCAACAGTTTCATCATGCAGAGCCGCAAGAATGGCTACAACCACCTCTATCTCTGTGAAGTGAAGAACGAAGAACGAAAAACGAAGAATTCAAATGCAAAATCTTCATCAGAAAAGCAAGAGAATTCTTCACTCTCCACTCTTCACTCTTCACTTACAATCCGGCAGTTGACTTCCGGTAAATGGGAGGTGATGGAAGTACTCGGCTTCAACAGCAAGCGCAAGAGTATCATCATCGCATCCAACGAGAAATCGCCTATCCAGAGAAACATCTTTGCCGTAGATACAAAAACCGGCAAGCGTACGCTGGTAGATGATTGCGGCAAGGGATGGCACAGCGCCACTTTGAGCGAGAACGGACAGTATGTCTTCGACAACTACTCTACTCCTACCGTTCCTCGCAAGATTGCCCTCGTAAACACCGAGAACGGCAAGCGCACCGCTTACTTCACAGCCGAGAACCCTTGGAAGGGCTACAACGTGCCGGAGTACAGCTGCGGTACCATCAAGGCTGCCGATGGCGAAACAGACCTCTACTGGAGAATGGTGAAGCCGGTAAACTTCGATCCAAACAAGAAGTATCCTACCATTATATATGTATATGGTGGTCCTCATGCCCACAACGTAGATGCCCGCTGGAACTACTCTAGCCGTGGTTGGGAAACCTACATGGCAGAAAAGGGCTATCTGCTCTTCATCCTCGACAACCGTGGAAGCGAGAACCGTGGCAAGGCTTTCGAGCAGGCTACCTTCCGCCAGCTCGGACAGATTGAGATGCAAGACCAGATGAAGGGTGTGGAATATCTGAAGACGCTTCCTTACGTAGATGCTGACAAGATTGGCGTTCACGGCTGGAGCTTCGGCGGATTCATGACCATCTCACTGATGATCAACCACCCTGATGTGTTCAAGGTAGGCGTAGCAGGCGGTCCGGTAATCGACTGGCACTGGTACGAGGTGATGTATGGCGAGCGCTATATGGACACCCCACAGACCAACCCAGAGGGTTACAGGAAGACCTCTCTGCTCTATCAGGCAAAGAACCTGAAGGGCAAGCTGCAGATTATCCAGGGCTTGAACGATGTGACTGTAGTGCCACAGCACTGCCTCACCTTCCTCAAGGCTTGCATCGCAGCAGGCACCCAGCCAGACTTCTTCGTCTATCCTGGCGAGCCTCACAACATGAGAGGTCATCAGAGCACTCATCTGCATGAGCGCATCAGCAATTATTTCTTCGATTATCTCAAGTAAATATCTAGGAGTAAACATCCCCCCCGAAAAAAAGGGGAGTTTACTTCTACATCAAATAACAAACAATAACTTACAGCAAATGAAAATTTTATTGTTAGGAGGCGGTGGCCGCGAGCACGCCTTAGCATGGAAAATCGCTCAGAGCGAAAAGTGTGAGAAACTCTTCATCGCTCCTGGTAATGCCGGTACACAGAATGTCGGCGAGAACGTAGATATCAAGGCAGACGACTTTGAGGCGCTCAAGAACTTCACAGTAGAGAATGGCGTTGATATGGTAGTAGTTGGTCCGGAAGACCCATTGGTAAAGGGTGTTTACGATGACTTCAAGAACGATTCTCGCACCCAGAACATCCCTGTCATCGGTCCATCAAAGGCTGGCGCCGTACTGGAAGGCAGCAAGGACTTCGCCAAGAAGTTCATGAAGCGCCACAACATCCCTACTGCCCAGTATGAGACTTTCGACGGCGAGCACGTAGAGGAAGGCTTGAAATTCCTGGAGACACTGAAGGCTCCTTATGTATTGAAGGCTGACGGTTTGTGCGCCGGTAAGGGCGTTCTCATCCTCCCTACCCTGGAAGAGGCTAAGAAAGAGTTCAAGGAGATGCTCGGCGGTATGTTCGGCAACGCTTCTGCACGCGTAGTCATCGAGGAATTCCTCAGCGGCATTGAGTGCTCTGTATTCGTATTGACCGACGGCAAGAACTACAAGATTCTGCCTGAGGCTAAGGATTACAAGCGCATCGGCGAGCACGATACCGGTCTGAACACCGGCGGTATGGGTAGCGTTACCCCTGTACCATTCGCTACCAAGGAGTGGATGCAGAAGGTTGACGAGCGCATCATCCGTCCTACTGTAGAAGGACTTGCTGAGGAGAACATCGACTATAAGGGATTCATCTTCTTCGGTCTGATTAATGTAGAAGGCGAGCCTATGGTCATCGAGTACAACTGCCGTATGGGTGATCCTGAGACAGAGAGCGTGATGCTCCGCCTGAAGAGCGACATCGTGGATCTCTTTGAGGGTGTAGCAGCAGGCGACTTGGACAAGCGCAGCATCGAGTTTGATGAGCGTGCAGCAGTCTGCGTGATGCTCGTAAGCGGCGGTTATCCTGAGGCTTACAAGAAGGGGTATCCTATCCAGGGCATCGACGATGTAGAAGGTTCGGTAGTATTCCACTCCGGTACAGCCATGAAGGATGGTCAGGTTGTAACCAACGGTGGTCGTGTCATCTGCGTAAGCAGCTACGGCAAGGACAAGGAAGAAGCCTTGAAGAAGAGCTTTGCCGAGGCACAGAAGATCCAGTTCACCGACAAGTACTTCCGTTCTGATATCGGACAGGACCTTTAGTTTTTTAATGTTTAATGTTGAATGTTAAATGTTGAATTGCCTAACGGACTCAAGGGCGCTAGCCTAATTCAACATTCAACACTTAACATTCAACATTCAACATTCAACATTCAACATTGAATTAGATGTTAAGAAAGAAAACTTTTCAAAATAAAGTAGCGGCTAGCCGCTACTCTTTACCAATTACTGCAACCCTTGCCACTCTGGTTTGGGTTGCAGTAGGTTTATTGGTATCCAATATCTGGGTAGAATTTGCTTTCACAGCCATGTCTACCCTGCTGATGGTGGAACTGAACAACCGTAATGCCCTGATGCGTACCTACAGCCGAATGGTATCCTGCAGTTTTCTGGCATTAATGACGATGGCAGGACTCCCCCACCTCTCTTTAAAAAGCAGTATTGTGACGATGTGTTTCATCGCCTTTTATCTCATTATCTGGAATTGCTATCAGGATAAACGCTCAACAGGCTGGACTTTCTACGCCTTTGCCTGCATCGGTCTGGCATCGATGATTTTCGTGCAGATAGGCTATTTCATGCCTATACTGTGGATTATGATGATGGTGTTTACCCTTTCGTTTAGCGTAAAGACATTCTTTGCAACACTGGTAGGTCTCATCGTGCCCTATTGGTTTGCAGCCGGTTATTTCTTCTATACCGACAACATACAGGGGCTGGCTGACCACTTCTGCGAATTCATCAGCTACAGCGAACTCTTTGATTATTCGCAGGTTACCGACCATCAGGTACTGAACCTGAGTTTCGTTATCCTGCTCACCATCATCGGTTCCATCCACTTCATACGCACCAGCTACGGCGACAAGATACGAACCCGCATGATCTACGAAACGTTTATCATGATATCGGTTGCCTGCATCATATTCATCGTCCTCCAGCCTCAACATATACAGGAACTGGGCGGCATCCTGATTGTGAATACAGCACCGCTTATCGCCCATTTCATCACATTCACCAGAGGTAAGTTTACCAACATCTCCTTCATCCTGCTGCTCATCATGCTGGTACTTATCATGGCTTACAACATACTCGTACCAGAGAGCATATTACTATGAGTTGGATAATAGATTTCTTAATGAGCTGGGGCTACTGGGGCATGCTGATATCAGCCTTCCTTGCCGGCAGTTTCTTTCCCTTCAGCAGCGAGGTGGTCATGTCGGGCTTACAGGCTGCCGGATTAGAACCTATCCAGCTCGTACTGTATGGAAGCATCGGCAATGTGCTCGGTTCTATGTTCAACTATGGCGTAGGACGGATGGGCAAGCTGGAATGGATAGAGAAATATCTGCATGTAAAGAAAGAGAGTCTCGACAAGGCTCAGAACTTCATGGCCGACAGAGGTGCCTGGATGGGATTCTTCGCCTTCCTGCCCCTGTTGGGAAGTGCCATCACCATCGTTTTGGGACTGACGAGAGCCAACATCGTGATTTCTGTCATCAGCATCACCATCGGAAAGGTGTTGAGATATGTACTGCTGGTTTACGGACTCAGTTTCATCTTTTAAACAAGCTGCAAAGAAAACAAAGAATTGATTCATATAGATTGACTGCTTATGAGAAAGTATTTATACCTTATTATATTATGCGTGGTTTTCGCAGGCTGTAAAGGCAGCCAGCAGAAAGGCAACACCGCAGAAAGTAACGGAAAGGAATCTGTCGCCAACAGCGATGGCAAACCTGCTGTTACCGTAACCATCCCTCCCTACAAGTTTTTCGTTGATAAGATTGCCGGAGATAAGGTGGATGTCAACGTGATGGTATCCAACGGCAACAATCCAGAAACTTACGAGCCTTATGCCCAGCAGATGATGGAACTCTCCAGGAGTGTCCTCTATCTGAAAGTGGGATGCATCGGTTTCGAACAGACCTGGATGAAGAAACTGCAGGACAACGCTCCTGACATGAAGGTGATAGATACCTCCACAGGCATCACGCCTGCCAAGACACCAGGCGGCAATACCGACCCCCATGTATGGATGAGTTGCAAAAACGCCCGCATCATCTCCAGCAACATCTTCAAGGCACTCTGCAATCTGGAGCCGAAGAACAAGGCATTCTTTGAGAAGAACTATCTGTCGCTGCTGAAGATCATCGACAAGCGAGACAGCACCATCAGAGAGGGTTTCAAGAATCATCCGGAGATGGTTCGCAAGTTCGTCATCTATCACCCTATCCTCACCTACTTCGCCCGTGATTACCAGCTGGAGCAGCTTGCCATAGAGGAAGAAGGCAGGGAGCCTAGTGCCTCCCAGCTGAAGAGCCTCATAGAGAGAGCCAGAAAAGAAAAGATCAAGTTCTGCCTCATACAGGCTGAATTTGCCAACCGCAACACCACGACATTCATCAAGGAAAGCCATACCAAGGCGATGGATATCAACCCATTGCAGGCAGATTGGGCCTATGCGATGAAAGAAGTATCTCTGGCGGTACAGGGCAAGAAAATTGTGGTAGGAAAATAAAGAACAACAACTAATCATAAAGTTCAATGTTCAAAGTTCAAAGTTCAAAGTTAATAGAGATAGAGCATCTTTCTGCAGGCTATGATGGCAAGGAGGTGCTTCACGATATCAACCTCACCGTCTACAAAGACGATTATCTTGGCATCATCGGTCCCAACGGTGGTGGCAAGACAACCCTCATGCGCCTCATCCTGGGACTGATGAAACCCACAGACGGCAGCATCCGCTTTTATAAAGACGGGGAGGAAGTAAGGGAAATCAGTATGGGATATCTGCCCCAATACAATCATCTCGACAAACAGTTTCCTATCTCCGTCTATGAAGTAGTACTCTCAGGACTCAGCAAGACCAAAAGTCTCTTTTCGAGATACACCCAGGCACAGCACCAGCAGGTACTCGACTGTCTGGAACAGATGCAGCTCACGGAGTTGAAGGACCGCCATATCGCAGCCTTGAGCGGCGGACAGCTGCAGCGAGTACTCCTCGCCCGCGCCATTGTTTCGAAACCCGATGTAGTGATACTGGATGAGCCCAACACCTACATCGACCGCCGTTTCCAGAAGCAGATGTACGAGATGCTGGAACAGATCAACCGGGAGTGCGCCATTATCATCGTAAGCCATGATGTAGCCGAAGTACTCAATAACGTAAAGCACATCGCCTGCGTAAATCATCATCTCCACTACCACGATACGGCAGATATGCCGAGAGAGAAACTGGAAGAGCATTTCTTAAATGTATAGGCTTATTATATAATAATGCCTAAAAAACAGGTGCAAAAATCCATATTATCTCATCTTTTTATTATCTTTGCAACTGGAATGTGCCTTTATGAAAGGCACGGAGAAAGCATTCAGAAAGAAATATAATACATTAAAGTTTAAACAATAATGAAACAGTACAGATTAGTGGACAATATCTTCGGATGGGTCGCATTCATCATTGCGGCGTTCACTTATTGTTCCACAATTGAACCGACAGCCAGTTTCTGGGACTGTCCTGAGTTTATTACGACTGCTTACAAGCAGGAGATCGGTCACCCACCAGGGGCACCATTCTTCATGCTTTTAGGCAATTTCTTCACACATTTCGCCAGCGACACCACCCAGGTAGCCAAGATGGTGAATACGATGAGCGCCCTGCTGAGCGCCTTCTGTATCATGTTCCTCTTCTGGACCATCACCCACCTGGCTCGCCGACTCGTTATCAGCGACTGGAAAGAACTGACCACCAGCAAGCTGATTGCCATCGAGGCATCCGGTATGGTAGGCGCACTCATCTACACCTTCAGCGATACCTTCTGGTTCTCAGCTGTCGAGGGTGAGGTTTATGCGTTCTCTTCTGCCTTTACCGCTGTGGTATTCTGGCTCATCCTGAAGTGGGAAGACCATGCTGACGAGCCTCATAGCGACCGTTGGCTTGTGCTCATCGCCTATATGACCGGATTGAGTATCGGTGTCCACCTGCTCAACCTGCTCTGTATCCCAGCCATCGTATTGGTTTATTACTACAAGAAGGTGCCACATGCCAACCTCAAGGGTTCACTCCTGGCACTGTTCCTTTCATTCCTCGTAGTAGTAGCCGTACTGTATGGTGTGGTTCCAGGTATCATCACCGTAGGCGGCTGGTTCGAGCTGTTCTTTGTCAACACCCTCGGCTGTCCATTCAATACCGGTGAAATCGTATACATCATCTGTCTCGTAGCCTCAGTTATCTGGGGCATCTACGAGACCTGTAATGCATCAGAGAAGAACGAGAAGAAGCAGAATATTGCCTTCGTTCTCGGTTTCGGCATGCTCGGCATCCCATTCTACGGATATGGCTGGACTGCAGCCATCACCGGTATCATCGTGCTGGTTATCCTCTGGTTCGTACTCGGCTACAAGCGCAAGCAGGAAGTAGTAACAGGCGTTGACGAATCTACAGGCATCGCCAAGAAGAAGATGCAGCTCCTGCCTCTCATCTCAGCACGCGTCAAGAATACAGCCTTGCTCTGCATGCTGATGCTGATGATTGGTTATTCCAGCTATGCACTCATCGTGATCCGTTCTTCCGCCAACCCTCCTATGGACCAGAACTCTCCTGAGGACATCTTTACCCTGGGAAGTTATCTGAGCCGCGACCAGTATGGCGACCGCCCTCTGTTCTATGGCCAGGCTTATACATCACAGGTAGCCCTCGAAGTAGACGGCAACATGTGCAAGCCAGTCATGAAGGAAGGCGCACCGGTTTACCAGCGCAAGGAGAAGGCTTCGGCTGATGAGAAGGACTCTTACTTCGTAGTAAGTCACAAGAATAAGTATATCTATGCCCAGAACATGCTCTTCCCTCGTATGTACAGTTCGGCTCATGCCCAGGCATACGAAGACTGGATGGGCGGTGTAGAAGGCACAGAGATTCCTTACGACCGCTGCGGAGAGAGTATGATGGTGAAGATGCCGTCACAGTTTGACAACATCCGCTTCTTCCTCTCTTACCAGTGCAACTTCATGTACTGGCGCTACTTCATGTGGAACTTTGTCGGCCGTCAGAACGACATCCAGGGCAATGGTGAGCCAGAGCACGGAAACTGGATTACCGGTTTCTCATTCATTGATGATTCACTCTATGGCGACCAGAGCAAATTGCCAGACGACCTGAAGGAGAACAAGGGACACAATGTATTCTACTGCATGCCGCTGATTCTCGGTCTCATCGGACTTTTCTGGCAGGCTTGGTATACCCGCAAGAAGAAGGTAATGAAGAACGGCAAGGAAGAGGAAGTGCTCCTCCCTATCGGTATCCAGCAGTTCTGGATTGTATTCTTCCTGTTCTTCATGACAGGTCTTGCCATCGTCATCTACCTGAATCAGACTCCTATGCAGCCACGTGAGCGTGACTATGCTTATGCCGGTTCATTCTATGCATACGCTATCTGGTGCGGTCTCGGCGTACTCGCCATCATCGACATCCTGAAGCGCAAGATGAAGCTCAGCGGTACTGCCGTAACAGCTATCGTAGCAGTCATCACACTTCTCGTACCAATCCAGATGGCATCACAGACCTGGGATGATCACGACCGCTCAAACCGTTACACCTGCCGTGACTTCGGTCAGAACTACCTGATGTCACTCCAGGAGAAGGGCAACCCTATCATCTTTACCAATGGTGATAATGATACCTTCCCACTCTGGTACAACCAGGAGGTAGAAGGCGTTGGAACAGATGCCCGCGTATGTAACCTGAGCTACCTGCAGACCGACTGGTATATCGACCAGATGATGCGCCCTGCATACAACTCACCATCCGTGCCAATCACCTGGCCACGTCTCGACTTCTGTTCCGGTACCAACGAATATGTATCTGTTGAGCCTGAAGCAAAGAAGCAGATTCTCGACTTCTACAAGCAGGATCCAGAGAATGCCAAGAAGCAGTTTGGTGACGAACCGTTCGAACTCAAGAACATCCTGAAGAACTGGGTACGCAGCAAGAACCCTGACATGCACTTCATCCCTACAGATACCCTCTATGTCACCATCGACAAGGAGGCTGTAAAGAAGAGCGGCATGATGATGGCATCAGATTCTATTCCAGACAAGATGGTCATCTCTCTTGCCGGCAAGAGCGCACTCTACAAGGGCGACCTCATGATGCTCGAAATGCTGGCACAGTGCAACTGGACCCGTCCGCTCTACGTAGCACTCACCGTAGGCGAAGAGAACTATATGAACCTCGGCGACAACTTCGTACAGGAGGGACTTGTGAACCGTATCACTCCGTTCACCACCAACAAGCCAGGTGCCAAGAACTTCGATACAGAGAAGGCTTATCACAACATCATGACCCGATTCAAGTTCGGCAACCTGAAGCAGAAGGGACTCTACATCGACGAGACAACCATGCGTATGTGTTATACTCACCGTCGCCTGCTCGCCCAGACAGCCCTCCAGCTCATCGCCGAAGGCAAGAAACAGAAGGCTATCAACATCCTGAAGAAGGCTGATACCGAGATTCCTGCCTACAATGTTACGCTCGACTACATGAGCGGTGGCTTGGATATGGCTCGCGGCTGGCTGATGACCGGTCAGAAAGCCAAGGGTAAGGAATATATAGAAGCGGTATGGAAGAATGCTTCACAATACCTCAACTACTATCTCTCGCTGCCAAACGACCGTTTCCTCCAGGCAGAGCACGACTGCATCCGTCAGATCATGATTATGCAGAGCATCTGCGAGGCTGCCGGAATGGTTAGTCCACAGTTGGAGCAGAAGTATGAGAAGCAGCTCAACAACCTCTATCGTCTCTATCATGGCAGAGGTGGCAGAATGCCGGAAGGCAATCAGTAAAAAATAGAAAAAAGTTTGGTGTCGCGAAACACGACACCAAACTTTTCATTATTCATATAAACCTGTTTTATCCATGTTCATAGAGCAACCAGCCAAATGGCTCAGATGGTTATATCCAAAGGCCATCTGGAGAATGGACAAGAAAGACCATTCTGTCTATCTTACATTTGATGACGGTCCGATTCCAGAGTCAACTCCATTCATCTTAGAGACCCTGAGAAAGTACAATATCAAGGCTACTTTCTTTATGGTAGGCGAGAATGTATTGCGCCATCATGACCTCTACAACCAGATTGTGGCAGAGGGTCATCAGGTAGGCAACCATACATTCAATCATATCGGTGCCTTCAAGCACCGAGTCATTTCCTACGTGCTCAACACCAATAAGGCGAACGATATCATCCATGCCCATCTCTTCCGTCCACCTCACGGCTGGATGCGACCAAGTGAGTATTGGTGGCTGCACCGCACTTACAAGGTCATCATGTGGGATGTGGTGACGCGCGACTATTCCAAATGGATGACGGCAGAAGATGTGGTGAACAATGTGAAGCGATATGCCCGCAATGGCAGCATCATCACCTTCCACGACTCGCTGAAGAGCATTGAAAAGTTGAAGACAGCGCTTCCTCAGGCCATAGAATGGCTCATGGAACAGGGGTATGAATTTAAGACTTTTGAATAAGAAGCTGTTATTTCCAAACAGGAACAGCCCAATAAACACAGACAAGAAATGAGCAAAAGAATCAACAGTTATCAGGCAGTAGCTGCATTTGTAAGAGGTTTCTTCGAAGCTTACGCACGTGGCATCATCGATGCTACCATCGAAGGCAATGACTTCAGCAAGAAGAACGACCCGAAACAGATCAAGCAGATGATGCTGGAGCACTATGGCGAGGTAAACCAATACTTCTTCGACATCATGTTCTCTACCCTCGTACGCCTCAACTACAAGACTGCCGAGGAAGCCAACGAGCGCATGAAGAAGAATTTCGACAGCATGAAACAGGCTGACCCGACCTTTGAGCCAACCATGCTCGACTACCTGCGCATAACCTGCAAATCGAACCAGCTTTACAAGGCGATGGAGTCAGAATACAAGCGTAACTTCACCTGGCTTCTTCAAGGCAAGTTTACCACACTTGAAGAGCATGTACGCGATTACACCCATGGCATTCTCATCAGTCTCGCCGACGAGCCGATGGCCATCCATCTCCTGGTCCGCATCATCGTAAAGGCATACGCCGCAGGCTTGAAGTGTGGCAGCAAGGAGGGCGAGCAGCACCAGCTCCACATGCCTACCCTTCACGGCATGTTACTGAACAATGTCAACATCCTGCTCAACGAGACCCCTCTCAAGAGCAGCACCGAAGATCCAGTTGCCCTCTTCAAGGAGGCATGCAAGAATGAAGAAGAAAACATCAACGTTCTTTTCAACACATTAAATGATGCGATGAAAGAACTGGCAGAAGAATAAGAGAAAAGCATCATTGATGACGAGCACAGCACCAGATTCGAGAACCTTATCTATCGTGCCCTGTCAAGTGGCTTGATTACAGAATTCAAGGATGCCGTCTTACTCAACAAAACGACAGAGGAAGTATTACATAATTTCGTTCTTGCCTAATGGAAATAGTAATCAGTGATACCAATATATTCAGATAGTAAACTCATCAGAGGGTGTGTCATAAGTCTGGATAATAGTTGGTGTATAACAGTTGACTACCGCATGCACAACAGGTGTTGTGCATGCGCATATCAGCTGTTATGCAAGCGCACAACAGCTGTTGTGCGACCGAAGATACTGACTGTCTCAACAACATATCCTATCTCTTCCAACAACTTATTCTGTCTCTTCCAACAACATATCCTATCTCTTCCAGCAACATAACCCATATTTACCAACGACAAGAAGAGGGTGAATCATAAACTTATGACACATCCTCCAATAAGTATATTTTAGTTCAGCCAATTCTTTGGATATAAGCAGACTTCACGTCTGCCCCATCTGTGTTAATCTGAGAGATCTGTGGGCCAGAAAAGAGTTAAGAAGAATCCTAAAGATTACCTCTTGTTTTTTATCTTATATAGCCCAACAAGTCAAGATACATCATCCTTGACTCTAAGTGTTCATCATCAGGAATATGATTTGCTTCTTTCTCTAATTCTTCTGTTGAGTACAAGAATTTGAAGCCATTCTTTCCATAAAAACGTAATACATTTTCCTTGTTATAGGCATCAACCACAATAAAACGGCAACCAGTTTTATTATCAGGTAACAAAAACCAAGATATGATATAGTCAATTGCTTGTGAGCCAATACCATCATTAGTACCTTGAAAATTCTTCGCAACTCCAAGTCTTCCTATCAATACTGCAGGATAACTTCTTGTTCTTTTGGAATTAGGAATTTTTCTCTGTATTTTGTTTCTTGAAGCATTCGGAATCAAAGCAGCCTTGATACTATCATTTGCCAACGTAAAGGCACAAACGATTTCATCCTTACCACTTCTTTCCGAGGCAAAGAAATATGTTTTTCCCAATAATTGCCCATCATAAAGACAAGCCTCCTGGTGAAAGAAATCATCAAGATCTTCATCACCACAGCTAAAAGAGTCAAGCTCTTCTTTTGTCGTAACCCGATAAAGAGAGCAATTACTTTGCAAAAGGACTTTTTCCTCCATGTGCTTTCAAATTAGCGGTTGAACGAACCAATATTTTCTCCACATCAGCAAATGACATTCGCAATGCCTTTCTTTGTGGATTGCGTTCATTCTCCTCTGCCTCACGAACAAATCGTTCAGCAGTCTCACCTGTCAAAACAGGAATACTTCTTATCTCTAAAGCCATAACCTTTCATTTTAAACGTTTAATAATGTCGCAAAATTACACATATTCTTCGAAACCACCAAGAAAATCAGAATAAATCTGCAACTTATCAGCCAATTACCCAAAAATCAACTATAAACTATTAACTAAATACTAACTTAAAATTTTGCTTTTGCTAAAATAGCCTTCATCTCAGCACGTTGCTTTGAGAAATCTATGCTACCACGCTTCTTCAATGTTTCTTCAGTTTTTCTCTGAAAGCTAAAGCCCCATCACCTGTCAGCATTGGGATACCACTAATTGCTAATGCCATAATCTTATCTCCTATTATTTAGTTTATATTTCTGCCGCAAGCAACAGATAATCAATAAGATTTGGGCACAGGCTGGCATGAAGGCGTTGGCAGAGATAGCAGATATCTATCCACGTATGACGAGCATTCACGACAGCTGTCTCTTTACCGATAGCTTTGCAATAGACTTCATTAATCATGGTGACAAAATTATCTATTGTGAAATGTACCTGTACATCGGCTACGTCAACGAGGCTACCAACTTCGCTGAAAGCCAAGGAGGTGGCGGTAGCGATACCAAGGATTGGGGACGTGAGAAGGATGAAGATGAGATAGAATGGATAAGACGGTGTTTGCGACAAGCAACTCGGATGGTAAAATCAAGAAAGGGCAAAGGGTTAGGTCGATAACGAGAACCAGCCATTCTCTCATATAATGAAGGAGAATGGCTGGAGCGGACACATCATGTGATATTAAGACTCCCCCTATGCCTAAACATAGGGGAGTCTTTGGGGCGCACACGGATCTCACGGATCTCACGGATTTATTTTTTCGTTGCAAGCAACGGGTATTCTCATTTGGTCTTAATGGAAAAACTCCAAAGGAGTCGAAATCGGTGAGTATCAGTGAGCAACAGTGAGCATCGGTGAGTTGGGAAAATGAAATGTTGTATCTTTGCATTGTGATTCAGAAAGAGAAGTCGCACACGTATCTCACAGATCCCACGGATCTTCTTCGTTGCAAGCAACGGTACTCTCACTAAGGCTCACAGCCAAAACTCTGAAGGAGAAAAATCCGTGAGATCGGGGGATCCGTGTGCAAAACTAAACATTAACCCTTTAAAATCCATAGAATCCAATGAAGAATCAAAGAAAAATCGGCCCGCCACTCAGAAAATCAATCCTCGCTGAGGAGTTTCTTGATTTCCTCATCGGTCTTGGTGAGTTTGTCTTTACAGAGTTTCACCAAGGTTTTGGCACGTTTCAACTGCTCGGAGAGCTGATCAATATCGAGTTCATCATTCTCCATTCTTTCTACGATTTCTTCAAGCTCTCTTACGGCTTGTTCGTATTTTATTTCTTCTTTTTCCATAATCCTATTTTAGTTAAGAGTTAATAGTTTATAGCGGCTTCTCCGTTTAGCCAGATTGCTATAAACTATTAACTATAAATTATAAACTATTATTCAACTTTTGCCTTCACGCTGCCCTCGGCCAACCTCGTTTCGATGATGTCGCCAGACTTCAGTTCTGAGGCAGAACGGATGCTTTTGCCATCTTTCAGCGTAATGCTGTAGCCACGTTTCAGCAACAATTCGGGGTCTTGTGCCTGAATGCGCTGGGAAAGAAGCTGCAGACGATGACTCTCATTGAGCATCTTCCTTTCCAATATCGGCTGAATATTCTGAGAAAGAATCTCGAAATGGCGCTGGGCTTCCGATAGTTTCGACTGGACATTTGTGCTTAAACGACTCATCAGACGGTCGAGATAAGCGCCCTGCTTCGTCTTCACCAGCGAAAACTGGACAGGAATCGTGTTGCTCAATCTGTCGAGCCTCATCTTCTCCACCTGCAGACGGTGCTTCACATTCTGCACGATAGCCTCTTGCGCATTCACCACACGGGCATAAACTTCAGTAAGATGATTAACGAGGAAGGCGGCAGCGGCTGTCGGTGTCTTTACACGTTGGAAAGAAATCATATCCAGCACACTCTCGTCCCTTTCATGTCCTATTCCCGTGATGATAGGCAGCGGGAAGTTTGCCACATTCTCGGCAAGCGCCAGGGTGTCGAAACCCGAAAGATCGCTCGTAGCACCACCACCACGGATGATGACTACGCAGTCAAACTGTTCCCATTCGGTATTGATACTGTCGAGGGCAGCAATCACGCTCTGCTCTACCCCCTCGCCCTGCATCGTAGCCGGAAAGAGACGGGTTTGAAACTGCAGACCATAATCGTTATCGGCAAGCTGGTTGCAGAAATCACCATAACCTGCTGCCGTTGCACTGGAAATGACGGCGATGCGCTGGCAGAACATCGGGAGTGCCAACTCCTTCTGCAGTTCGAATACGCCCTCTGCTTTCAGCGTATTGATGATTTCCAACCGCTTGCGCGCCATATCGCCCATCGTATAGTTAGGGTCAATATCATCTACTATCCAGGAGAAGCCATAGTTCTCATGAAACTGCGCGTGCACCTTGAGCAGCACTTTCATTCCGGCATGAATACGCTGTCCGGTGATGCGCTCGAAATTCGGTTTGATGAACATCCATCGGTTTCGCCAGCAGGAGGCATGCGCCTTGGCAATGGGCGTATTAGAGCGCTCATCCTTCTCGATAAGTTCCAGATAGCAGTGCCCGCCGTAGCCCTCGCGAGCCTCAGAGAGTTCCGCTTCCACCCAATAGCTATCGGGCAAGGACATCGAAATGACCTCACGGACTATGGAGTTTAATTCATAGAGAGAAAATCTTTGCTTCATACTCTTATATTTTTGGCACTGAATTATTTTTTGGGGCATGGTAATTTTTTAGGCACGGGATTTTTTAGACATGGGATTTTTTAAGGCACGGATTACACGGATTACACGGATTTTTTATCAGAGAACAAGGGCGCGAGCCTCTGTGTAATCCGTGTAATCCGTGCCTTATTCTTTTTTCTCCGTGCCTTATTTTTTCCTCCGTGCCTACTTAATCGCTTTTCCCGTCTGATAAGCCTTCCAGAAATCGGGCACACCATATCCGAAAACATTATCGGGGTGTTGCTGATTATCGCCAGCCAATCTCACGAGTTTCATAATCTGCTTAGCCGTTTTCTGAGGCAAAGCCTGCCAGAGACACGCTACCATTCCGGCGATGAGCGGAGATGAGAAAGACGTTCCGTTATCATTGATGATATTTCCACGGCCCGTAATCACACAGGTAGGACTTCCGTAAGCCATCACATCAGGCTTGATTCTGCCGTCAGCAGTAGGTCCCACGGCACTGAAAGCCGCATTCTCGCCCATTTCGTTTACGCTGCCCACGGTAAGGATATTGCGTGCATCGGCAGGGAAATTGATTTTCTTCCAACTTCCCATTCCGTCGTTTCCTGCAGAATTGACACAGATGATTCCCTTGTCTGCACACATCGAAGCGGTGCGGGAGATGAGGGTAGAATTGCCGTCCTGCTCATAATAATGATGGTTGGTAGACGCATCATCGAAGCCATGATAGCCTAACGAAGAGTTGATGACATCCACGCCGCAACTGTCAGCATATTCAGCCGCAAAAGCCCAGTAATCCTCTTCTGCCAGACTCTCTGTGCGCTCATCTTCACAGCGCACCAACAGATATTGAGCCTCAGGCGCCACTCCCACGAATCTTTCGGGTTCGTTGGCAGCCATCGTAGAAAGCACCATCGTTCCATGCTCCATCTCGGCGAAAATATTCTTGGATTGAGGAACCACAAAGTCCTTAATGCCCGCCAATCTGATATTATGCAGCGCCGGAATCTTATCCACATTCATGAATCCGCCGTCGAAGACAGCAATCATCATTCCTTTGCCCAAATGTCCGGTTCCATGCAGCCGCTTGCCGTTGAGCGACTGGATCTGCGCATCGGCAGCACCATATTCGCCTACTCCACCAGTCCAATCGTTCAATCCCCTGCGAACGCTACTTCTGATGCGCTGACTGACAGAATCGGGAGCAGAGAAGACCTTCATCTTCCGGGTGATGAAATCGAGTTCATCCAGTTTCCGTAGTTCCTTCTCCTTATGAATGCGGACCAGCAGGGTATTGTTCCACTTGCTCTTGCCCACAATCTCGATGCCAGCCTCGCTTACAGCCTGCTCATAAGCAGGAGCCACAGGCAAATCGGTAACATCGATGGGCAGATTCTGCCTCTTTCTGCGCTCTATGGAACGGGGAGAGAGAAAATCTGCAGGGCGACTTACCGAGAAGGGAGTGTGACTGAGGTCTTTGTCTCTGAGATAAAGACGATACATCATACACTTGCCTCCCGGATACGACACCATATCGGTTTCGGCGATGCGAGGCAACCGCATCAGTTGCTCAAAATTGCTAACCCTGTCTTCGCGAGCAAACAAAGAAAGAGCGGTCATTAAAAATGCATAAAGCATCAAATATTTTTTCATCATTATATCGGTAGTCCGGTTTGTTATTGTTGTTGCTGCAATATTTCTGTATTGCATTTATTAATCAGTTGAATTGTTTATTCTGAAGTGCAAAAGTACAGAAATTGTACGAAAACACCAAAGGAAAAGGGAAGTTTTTATCATGAAATGCAAGTTTTTCTCATATATATAATAAGGTATCAGATATTTTTTGTACTTTTGCAGACAAGTAGCCGCTGCAATTGCATTCTGAAAGAAGCTGGGCGAACGGCTATGAGGAAAAAACAGATATAAATGGAAAATAAACAAGCGACATTAGAATTAGGTACGAAGCCGGTGGGCAAGCTGCTCATTCAGTACGCCCTGCCAGCGATGATTGCGATGACCGCCGCCTCACTCTACAACATCGTTGACCGAGTATTCATCGGTCAGGGTGTGGGAGCCATGGCCATCTCAGGTCTCGCCATCACCTTCCCCTTCATGAACCTCACCGCCGCTTTCGGAGCCGGTGTGGGCGTAGGAGCGTCTACTGCCATCAGCGTGAAGTTGGGACAAAAAGACTATGCCACAGCGCAAAACATTCTGGGTAACACGATTTCTCTGAATCTCATCATCGGTATCGGACTGAGCATCATCTGTCTGCTCTTCCTCGACCCTATCCTGAGATTCTTCGGAGCCAGCGACCAGACGCTCATCTATGCCCATGAGTATATGGTCATCATCCTGCTGGGCAATGTGGTAAGCCACATGTATTTCGGCATGAATGCCCTGCTCCGAGCAGCGAGCAAGCCCAAGCAGGCGATGTACGCCACCATCTTCACGGTGGTGATGAACGTGATACTGGATGCCCTCTTCATCCTCGTGTTCAAATGGGGAATACAGGGTGCCGCCATCGCCACCATCCTTTCGCAGCTGATGGCGCTGATGTGGCAGATCAAGCTCTTCAGCAACAAGAGCGAGCTGCTCCACTTCAAGAAAGGAATCTACAAACTGAAGAGGAAACTCGTAGATAACATCCTCTCCATCGGCATTTCGCCGTTCCTGATGAACGTGTGCGCCTGCATCATCGTCATCTTCATCAACAACCAGCTGGTGCGTTTCGGAGGCGACCTCTCCGTGGGTGCCTACGGAATAGCCAATGGTATTGCGATGGTGTTCATCATGTTCGTATTAGGCGTAAACCAGGGAATGCAGCCGATAGCCGGATACAACTATGGAGCCCAGAAACTGGACCGACTGATGCGCGTACTGAACCTGAGCATCATTGCCGCCACCGCCATCATGGTAACGGGCTGGCTGATAGCGATGTTCCTGCCTTACTACTGCGCGAGAATGTTTACTACCGATAAGCATCTGATAGACCTGGGAATCAAGGCTATCAGAGTGGTGATGTTCTGCTTCCCGATCATCGGGTTCCAGATGGTTATCACCAACTTCTTCCAGTGCATCGGAAAGGTGAAGATCAGTATCTTCCTCTCCTTGTCGAGACAGTTGCTCATCCTCCTGCCGCTCCTGGCTTTTCTGCCGATGATATGGGACATTGATGGAGTATGGTACAGTATGCCTATCTCCGACTTCTCAGCCGCAGTCATCGCTGCCATCGTAATGTCATGGTACATGAACAAGTTGAAAAGACAACACCAAGAACAGCTAAAAGTTAATAGTTAATAGCAGCTTCGCCGTTTAGCAAGATTGCCCTATAAACTATAAATTATAAACTATAAATTATGAATAAGATTATCATAAACGTAGGTCGCCAGATAGGTAGCGGCGGCCATATCATCGCCGAAAAGCTGGCGGAGGATTTCGGTTGCAAATGTTACGACCGTGAGCTGCTGAATCTTGCCGCCAAGGAGAGTGGATTCTCTGAGAAATTCTTCGAGCAGAACGATGAGCAGAAGGGATTCTTCAAGTCTCTCTTCCATACCCATCTGCCCTTCCTGAGCGATAACAATTTCTATCACAACGACTTCTCGCAGGAAGGTCTGTACAAGTTCCAGAGCGACGCCATCAGAAAGGCAGCCGATGAGGGCAACTGCGTGTTTGTGGGCAGAACCGCCGACTATGTGCTGCGTGATTACAAGAATGTGATCAATATCTTCATCACCGCCAACATCGATGACCGCATCAAGGCAGTGTGCAAGCGAAAGGACATCGACAGAGCCAGTGCCCGCAAGTTTATCGAAAGCCACGAGGAGCAGCGCGCCTCTTACTACGATTACTATACAGGCAAGAAGTGGGGACACAGCGAGAGCTACGACCTCTGCATCAACAGCAGCCATCTGGGAATCGAAGAAACAGAGAAGTTTATCGCAGAATTTATCAGAAAGAAGTTCGGACTTAGTGATTAATTATTAGTGATTAATTATTAGTGATTAGGTATTAATTTTAGGAACATAAAATATTAAACATCATATAAATGAAGAAGATTATGCTTTTGGGCTCAGGCGAACTGGGCAAAGAATTTACCATCGCCGCAAAGCGAGCAGGACAGTACGTCATCGCTTGCGACAAGTATGACAATGCACCAGCCATGCAGGTAGCCGACGAGCGAGAAGTGTTCTCAATGCTCGATGGCGACGCATTGACCGCAGTGGTTGAGAAACATCACCCAGACATCATCGTGCCTGAGATTGAAGCTATCCGCACCGAGCGCCTCTTCGACTTTGAGAAGGAGGGCATTCAGATTGTGCCTTCTGCACGTGCCGTGAACTATACGATGAACCGCCGTGCCATCCGCGACCTAGCTGCCAAGGAACTGGGTCTGCGCACAGCCAAGTATTTCTATGCAAAGACTTTCGAGGAGTTCAAGAACGCTGCCGATGAGATTGGTTTCCCATGCGTAGTAAAGCCACTGATGAGTTCAAGCGGCCATGGTCAGAGCTATGTTCACAACGATGATGAACTGAAGGAGGCTTACAAGGAAGCAATGGAAGAAGGTCGTGGCGACGTGAAGGAAGTAATCATCGAGGAATTTATCGACTTCGATTCTGAGTTCACCCTGCTCACAGTCACCCAGAAAGACGGTCCTACCCTCTTCTGTCCACCTATCGGCCACGTACAGAAGGGCGGCGACTACCGCGAGAGTTGGCAGCCATTCCAAATTCCTGAAGAGGCTTTGAAGAAGGCTGAGCACATTGCCGGCGAAGTAACCAAGGCATTGACTGGTGCCGGTCTCTGGGGCGTAGAGTTCTTCCTGAGCAAGCAGGGCGAGGTTATCTTCTCAGAGTTGAGTCCTCGTCCACACGATACAGGTATGGTAACCCTCGGTCACACCACCAACCTGAGCGAGTTTGAACTCCATTTCCGTGCCGTGATGGGCTTGCCTATCGCCGGAATCCATCTGGAGCACATCGGCTGTTCTGCCGTCATCCTCTCGCCAGAGGAAAGCACCGAGCCATTAAACTACAATATGCTCGATGCCCTGAAGGAAGACCACACCCGCATCCGTATCTTCGGCAAGCCAGAGGCTCACGTAGGCAGAAGAATGGGTGTTGTTCTCTGCTACGGCGAGAAGGGCGAAGACCTGAATGCCCTTCGCGACAAGGCAAAGCGTCTGGCAAAGACAGTATTGGGAACCGACCCATACATGAAGAAATAAGACATGAAAGAATTAGGAAGAATTATCACATTACCCAAGATATTCGACCCTAGAGGCAACCTGACAGTGGCAGAGGGAGAAACGCATATTCCCTTTGCCATTGCCCGTACCTACTGGACCTATGATGTTCCGGGCGGAGAAAGTCGCGGTGGTCATGCTCACAAGGAATGCCAGGAATTCATCATAGCAGCCAGCGGTTCCTTTTCGGTAACACTGGATAATGGAGAACAGAAGAAGACCTATCATCTCAACCATCCTTGGGAGGGATTGTTCGTGGATGTCAATATCTGGCGAACACTGGATGATTTCTCTTCCGGCTCATTGTGTCTGGTTCTGGCTTCCCAAAAGTTTGAGGAGGAAGACTATATACGCGAATATGACGAATACCTCAGATATGCAAGACATCATGTTTGAAATCATCAAATACACCCCCGAATATCGCCAGCAATGGGATGAGTATGTGGCAAAAGCCCGAAACGCTACGTTTCTCTTTTACCGCAACTATATGGATTACCATTCCGATAGGTTCAAGGACTATTCTCTCCTATTCTTCAAGAAGGGAAAGCTTCATTCCATCCTGCCAGCCCATCAGGTAGGCAAGACCCTCTGCTCACATTTCGGACTCACCTATGGCGGACTGATCATGAACATCCACGTCACGATTTCAGATGTCTGCCAACTCTTTGAGGAACTGAATGTCTATCTGCGCCTTCAGGGTTTCGAGAAGGTACAGTATCGTCCTATTCCCTGGATCTATCATCTCCATCCTTCAGAAGAAGATCTCTATGCCATCTTCTGGAAATGCAAGGCTCATCTTTTGCTCCGCAATATCGGCACAACCATCTTCATGCAGCAGAAATTGCGCTGGCGGAAAGACCACCTGCGCCGCCTGAAGAAGGCTCATCAGAATGGAGTGACCGTAGTGAGAGATGCAAGCCTGTCGGAATTCTGGGAGGTATTGAATGAGAACCTGGAAAAGCGATTTGGTGCCAAACCGGTACACACGCTTCAGGAAATGGAACTTCTGAAAAGCCGGTTCCCCGAGAATATCATCCAATACAATGCTTATCGCAACGGGCACATTATAGGAGGCCTCACCTTTTATATTACCCAGCAAGTGGTACACGGACAATATAGTTCTACCAACGATGAGGGAAAGGAATTCGGAGCCATGGAGGCTATCTACGAACAGATTATGTATCATGATTACCCCGATTATCCCTATCTGGACTTCGGCAGTTCTACGGAACAGCAGGGAGCCTGGATCAACGAAGGCCTCATCGCCCACAAGGAAGGTTACGGAGGAAGAGGCGTGGTTTACGACACCTATGAATGGACAGTATAAAGAGAAATCCCGAAGTTCACACGATAGTGAGCTTCGGGATTTCTGCCTTTTACAAGAGTATAACTGTCACACCACGAGCAGCTTGCGCACCCATAACCAGAGCCTGCTCGATATCGGCAGTCTTGGAAGGACCACTGATGAAAATACCGAAATTGTACTTCGGATCCATCTCAATACGGGCATAAGCCTCGTGCATATTGTTAACTACCTTATCTTTCTGAAGGAAAATCACGAGATATTCGGAGATAAAGAGCACAGCTTTCTCCTTCATGGTCTGAGGAATCCAGACGCAGCCATTCTCGGCAACACCCACTTCACCACGAACAATACCCACATCAGTACCATTCAGATCATTAGCCTCAGCCACCGTATCAGGATTCTTCTGGGCAATCGTGATTTCTGGCAGATGAGAGGCAAAGACCTTGGCTTTCGGATAAGCCTTCTTCACCAGCTCATCCAGACTCTCACCCTCCTTCGCCTCTATCACGTGGCCACCTACCGATTCCGTCATCTCAATAAACTGCTTCAAGGTATCCTCATACTGAATACCCTTCACATCTACGGCAGGCATATCGAATTGAACGTGCGTATTCTTACGCAACTTGTTCAGGAAATCTTCTTTCTTCATTGAACTTTGAACTTTGAACTTTGAACTTTATGATTACCCACTACTTCACCTTTCCTTCTTTCCAAAGCTGATGAAAACTCTTCTTTGCAAACTCAGGCATGGCGTGACCGATGCCCCAGGCATTCCAATTGCTGAAGTGCGTACAGCATTCAGGAATCAGGTTGGCGAGTGGCGCAAACTTCAGGGCAGTGGTGTAGAGCGCAGGACGGTCGAAGAGATACTTCATACCATTCGACATCGCCTTCTTCACAGGATCAGCCTTGCCCAACTTCTCCAGACTCTGACGCCAGACATAAATCTGAGAACCCGGTCCTACCTTGGAAGGACAGACATTATCGCATGACAAGCACAAAGTACATGCCGAAACATTATCGCTGTACTTCTGCGGATTCTTCAGCATACCCAGGTTCACACCGATAGGACCCGGAATAAAATAGGTGTAGCTGTAACCACCCGAACGGCGATAAACCGGACAGGTATTCATGCAGGCACCGCAGCGCATACACTTCAACGTCTGCCAGTGGTCCTTATCAGCGAGAATGTCGCTTCTGCCGTTATCCACCAATACCACATGCATCTCAGCACCCGGACGAGCCTGGCGGAAATGAGAGGTAAAGGCGGTAGTAGGCTGACCAGTACCGCAGCGGCAAAGCAGGCGCTGGAACACAGCCAATGACTTATAATCAGGAACCAGTTTCTCGATACCCATCGCTACGATATGGAGCTTAGGCATGGAAGTGGTCATATCCGCATTACCCTCGTTGGTGCAAACCACGCAATCGCCGGTAGCAGCCACACCGAAGTTACAGCCAGTCATACCTGCTCCGGCTTCCATAAACTGGTCGCGGAGATGATGACGGGCACAGCGGGTCAGATAAGTAGGATCATAGTTGCCGATTTCCTTGGAGATTCCCTTCTCCTCGAACATCTTTCCTACCTCCTCACGCTTCAGGTGGATGGCAGGCATCACGATATGGCTAGGCTTCTGATGCAAGAGCTGGATGATGCGCTCACCCAGGTCGGTCTCCACCACGTCGATGCCGTGCTGCTCCAGATAAGGATTCATCTCGCACTCCTCGGTGAGCATCGACTTCGACTTCACCATCTTCTTCACGTTATGGTCTTTCAGTATACCGAGCACAATCTCATTAAATTCCTGTGCATCCTTTGCCCAGTGTACCTTTACCCCGCGGCTCTCCAGATTCTTGGAAAACATATCGAGATAATCGGCGAGATGGGTAATCGTGTGCATCTTGATTTCAGACGCATGCTCGCGGAGGTCTTCCCACTCAGGAAGTTCCTGTGCCATCTTATCTCTCTTCTGACGAACAGACCAGAAGGTAGCGTCGTGCCAGGTGGTCTTCTCTACGTTCTGCGTAAACTTCGCAGCTCTCTTGGAATGTTCTGTACTCATAGTCCTGCAGCTAAAATTTGAACAACATGAATAAACTTGATTGGCATCTTCTCCTTCTTGGCAATTCCCGCCATGTGCATCAGACAGGAAGAATCCGGTCCGGTAACAAACTCAGCGCCTGTAGCCATGTGGCGCTTGATCTTCTCCTCGCCCATACGGGTAGAAACGGCAGGTTCCTCAATAGAGAACATACCGCCAAATCCGCAGCACTCATCCTTGCGCTCCGGTTCGTGGATGGTAATGCCTTCCACCATATTTAAAAGGTCGATAATCTTGTTGAACGGCTTGATGTGGCGTTCAGAAGGAGATGACAATCCCAGTTCGCGCACACCATGACAACTGTTGTGCACACTCACCACATGCGGGAACTTGCCCGGGACATGATCCACCTTCAGCACATCGTGAAGGAATTCCACGACATCCATAATCTTTTTAGAGGAAACACACTCGTGCTTACCCTCAAGGATTTTAGGATAATACACCTTTACGTAAGCAGCACATGAGGCAGAAGGAGCTACGATATAATCGTAATCCTTGAACAGCTCATCAAATGTCTCTATGACCTTCTCCGACTTGTCCTGAAAACCGGCATTAGCCATTGGCTGGCCGCAGCAAGTCTGTTTTTCGGGATAACCCACGTCTAGTCCGTAATGCTTAAGCAACTTGTATGTAGCCACACCCGCTTCAGGGTAAAGGGCATCCACATAACAAGGGACGAATAATCCGACTTTCATTGTTGTTATATTTATCTTGTTTGCTATTTTTATTCTTTTTCTACATGACTAAAAGCCGCTGCAAAAGTAACAAAATAATTGCAAAAATACGACATTCTAGAGAAGAAATAATAATAATTGATGTTATTTAACTGTAAAGATTTGCAGAAAATTTGGAATAATCAAATAAATAGCGTAACTTTGCATCCCGAAATAGTGTGTCTACCATTTGTGAACTAACGCAAATACAGTTTAGTTGCTAAAAACATAAATAATAAGACATATAAAGAACAAACTTATAGTTATATAAATAATGAAGAAACAGCTTAAGAAAGTCCTCGTTCTGGGTTCCGGTGCTTTGAAAATCGGCCAGGCAGGTGAGTTTGACTATTCCGGTTCGCAGGCTCTCAAGGCTTTGCGCGAGGAGGGTATTAGTTCCGTCCTCATTAATCCAAACGTTGCTACAATTCAGACAAGTGAAGGTATTGCTGACAAGGTTTATTTCTTGCCGGTGACACCTTTTTTTGTAACTGAAATTATCAAGAAGGAGCGCCCAGACGGCATCATGCTGGCTTGGGGTGGCCAGACGGGTTTGAACGTTGGTACAGAACTTTACCTCAACGGTGTGCTCAAGGAGTACGGTGTGGATGTGTTGGGTACTTCGGTAGAGGCTATCATGAATACGGAAGACCGCGACCTCTTCGTGAAGGAGCTCAACAAGGTTGACCTCAAGGTTCCTGTAAGCCACGCTTGCGAGAACATGGAGGAGGCTGTGGCTGCGGCACGCAACATCGGCTACCCTATCATGATCCGTTCTGCCTATGCGCTGGGTGGTCTCGGTTCTGGTGTCTGCAAGACCGAAGAGGAGTTCAAGGAGATTGCTGAATCAGCCTTCACTTTCGCACCTCAGGTACTTGTTGAGGAGAGCCTGAAGGGATGGAAGGAGATTGAGTTCGAGTGCATCCGTGATGCTAACGACCGTTGCTTCACCGTTGCCTCTATGGAAAACTTCGACCCACTCGGAATCCATACAGGTGAGTCTATCGTGGTGGCCCCAACCTGTTCTCTTACCGACGAGCAGGTGAAGATGTTGCAGGACATCGCCGTGAAGTGCGTCCGTCACCTCAACATCGTGGGTGAGTGCAACATCCAGTATGCTTTCAACGCTGAGACCAACGACTACCGTATCATCGAGATCAATGCTCGCTTGAGCCGTTCTTCTGCCCTCGCATCTAAGGCTACCGGTTATCCGCTCGCCTTCGTTGCTGCCAAGATTGCCCTCGGTTATACACTCGACCAGATTGGTGAGATGGATACTCCTAACTCAGCTTATGTGGCTCCATCACTCGACTATATGATCTGTAAGATTCCTCGTTGGGACCTTACCAAATTTGCCGGTGTAAGCCGCAAGATTGGTTCTTCCATGAAGTCTGTAGGCGAAATCATGTCTATCGGCCGTTCATTCGAGGAGATGCTCCAGAAGGGTCTCCGTATGATTGGTCAGGGAATGCACGGTTTCGTAGGCAACGACCACACCAAGTTTAATAACTTGGATGAGGAACTTTCTAACCCTACCGACCTCCGTATCTTCGCCATCGCCCAGGCTTTGGAGGAAGGTTACACCATCGAGCGCATCGAGGAGTTGACCAAGATTGATCCTTGGTTCATCGAGCGCATGAAGAATATCGTAGATTACAAGCACAAGCTTTCTGAATATAATACTCTGGAGGAGATTCCTGCCGAGGTATTGCGCGAGGCTAAGGTATTGGGCTTCTCTGACTTCCAGATTGGGCGCTTCGTATTGAAGACCAAAGATACCAACATGGAGAAGGAGGTGCTGGCTGTTCGTGCCCTGCGCAAGAAGCTGAACATTCTTCCTGCCGTAAAGCGCATCCCTACTGTGGCAAGCGAGCATCCTGACCTCACCAACTATCTCTACATGACATACGCTGTAGAGGGTTACGACATCAACTACTACAAGAACGAGAAGTCTGTCATCGTTCTCGGTTCGGGTGCTTACCGCATCGGTTCTTCCGTAGAGTTCGACTGGTGTTCAGTAAACGCCATCAATACAGCCCGCAAGTTGGGTTACAAGTCAATCATGATCAACTACAACCCGGAGACCGTATCTACCGACTACGATATGTGCGACCGTCTCTACTTCGATGAGCTTTCATTCGAGCGTGTACTCGATGTCATCGACCTGGAGTCACCACGTGGTGTGATTGTTTCTGTGGGTGGTCAGATTCCAAACAACCTGGCTATGAAGCTTCATCGCCAGTCTGTGCCAATTCTGGGTACCTCTCCTGTCAACATCGACCGTGCCGAGAACCGCGGTAAGTTCTCTGCCATGCTCGATAAGTTGGGTATCGACCAGCCTAAGTGGAGCGCCCTCACATCAATGGAGGATGTCCAGAAGTTCATCGACGAGGTAGGCTATCCTGTTCTCGTTCGTCCTTCCTACGTTCTTTCCGGTGCAGCCATGAACGTTTGCCACGATGATGATGAGTTGCGTCGCTTCCTGGAGGCAGCTTCTGAGGTTTCTAAGGAATACCCAGTAGTTATCTCTCAGTTTATGACAGAGACCAACGAGATTGAGTTCGATGGTGTTGCCCAGAACGGTGAGATTGTAGAGTATGGTATTTCAGAGCACGTAGAGTATGCAGGCGTTCACTCTGGTGATGCCACCATGACCTTCCCTGCCCAGCAGATTTCCTTCGCTACAGCCCGTCAGATCAAGAAGATTTCACGTGCCATCGCCAAGGAGCTCAACATCTCTGGTCCTTTCAATATCCAGTACCTGGCTAAGGGTCGTGATGTAAAGGTAATCGAGTGTAACCTCCGTGCATCCCGTTCGTTCCCATTCGTAAGCAAGGTATTGAAGCGCAACTTCATCGAAACGGCTACCCGCATCATGCTCGATGCTCCATATCAGAAGCCGGATAAGTCTGCTTTCGATATCGACCGTATGGGTGTGAAGGCATCCCAGTTCTCATTCGCCCGCTTGCAGAACGCCGACCCAGTTTTGGGTGTGGATATGAGCTCTACCGGTGAGGTAGGCTGTATGGGTGATACTTTCGAAGAGGCATTGCTCAACTCATTGATTGCTACCGGCTACAAGATTCCTTCTAAGGATAAGGGCATCATGCTTTCAAGCGGTGGTGCCAAGGAGAAGGCTTCTCTGCTCGATGCTGCACAGGCGCTGGTGAAGAACGGTTACACCATCTATGCTACAGCCGGTACAGCGAAGTTCCTCAACGAGAACAACGTGAAGGCTACAGCCGTAGGATGGCCTGATGAGGACCAAAAGGATCTTCCTAACGTGATGCAGATGATTGCCGACCACAAGTTCGACCTCATCGTCAACATCCCTAAGAATCACACCAAGCGTGAGTTGACAAATGGTTACAGAATCCGTCGTGGCGCCATCGACCACAACATTCCTCTGTTCACCAATGCCCGTCTGGCTTCAGCCTTCATCGAGGCATTCTGCACATTGAGCCAGGATCAGCTTCAGATCAAGAGCTGGCAGGAGTACGAGTAATCGCACGCGGGAATAATTTTTATCTCACGCAGATTGCGAAGATTACGCAGATATTTATAAAATACGCCCTGTAAGGCAAGGCACAAGTTCTAGATTGTGCCCAAGCCTTACAGGGCTTTTTTTATTCCCGGCAATGAGAAAAAGAAGCAGAAATGATGGCTATCTCATTATTTTATTGTACCTTTGCAAACAGAAAATAAGAATAAAGAATGATAGTTTGTATAGCAGAGAAACCGAGTGTGGCTAAGGACATCGCCCGAATCATCGGAGCAACCACGGCACGCGACGGTTATATGGAAGGTAATGGTTACCAAGTAACATGGACCTTCGGCCACCTTTGTGAGTTGAAGGAACCGGATGATTATACTCCAATGTGGAAGCATTGGAGCCTTTCGGCATTGCCGATGATTCCACAGCGATTCGGCATCAAGCTCATCAACGATGAAGGCATCAAGAAGCAGTTTGCCACCATCGAGAAACTGATGCAGGCTGCCGACAGCATCATCAACTGCGGTGACGCCGGACAGGAAGGAGAACTCATCCAGAGATGGGTGATGCAGAAGGCGCAGGCAAAATGCCCCGTCAAGAGACTGTGGATTTCATCCATGACCGATGAAGCCATCAAGCAGGGATTCCAGGAACTGAAAGACCAGAGAGAATATCAGTCGCTCTATCTTGCCGGACTTTCCCGTGCCATCGGCGACTGGATTCTAGGTATGAACGCCACCCGACTTTATACATTGAAATACGGACAGAACCGACAGGTGCTCAGCATCGGCCGGGTGCAGACCCCTACCCTTGCCCTGATCGTAAACCGCCAGAAGGAAATCGACAACTTCGTTTCCGAACCTTACTGGGTACTCGCCACCATCTACCGCGACACCCAGTTTACCGCCACCAGCGGCAAGTTTACCAGCAAGGAAGAAGGCGAGAAAGCATTCAGTACCATCGCTGGCAAACCCTTCACGGTTACAGATGTAAGCAAGAAAAAGGGAAACGAGGCACCGCCTCATCTCTACGACCTCACCTCGCTGCAGGTAGATTGCAACAAGAAGTTTGCTTATTCTGCCGATATTACGCTGAAGCTCATCCAGAGTCTCTACGAGAAGAAGTACACCACTTATCCTCGTGTAGACACCCAGTTCCTGACCGACGATATCTATCCTAAATGTCCGCAGATTCTGAACGGAGTAAGTCAGGCAAAGATCATGAGTCAGCAGAAATACCTCCCGCTCATCCAGCAGCTCGCAACAATCAGCAAGAAATTGCCGAAGAGCAAGAAGGTTTTCGATAATAGCAAGGTAACCGACCACCACGCCATTATCCCAACCGGTGTTCCGCCAACCGGACTCACCGATATGGAGGCAAACGTGTATGATCTCATCGCCAAGCGCTTTATCAGCGTGTTCTATCCGGACTGCAAATTCTCTACCACCACCGTTTTGGGTGAAGTCATCAACGAAGACGGACCGAAACCGGAAAAGATAGAGTTCAAGGTGAGCGGTAAGGAGATTCTCGAACCAGGCTGGCGAGTAGTCTATGCCAAGGATGTAAAGAATACAGATGACGATGATGCTTCAGATAACGCCAACGGAAATGCAGACTCAGGTAATGGTGCTAAGAAGGAAGTAGTAGAAGAAAGAACCCTCCCATCCTTCACAAAAGGCGAATCGGGAGATCATCAGCCTACCCTGACGGAGAAATGGACCACGCCACCTAAGTATTATACCGAGGCAACCCTGCTGCGTGCGATGGAGACAGCCGGCAAATTCGTAGAAGACGAAGAACTTCGTGCTGCATTGAAGGAGAACGGAATCGGCCGACCATCCTCCCGTGCCGGCATCATCGAGACCCTCTTCAAGCGCCACTACATCCGTCGCCAGCGCAAGAATCTGATGGCAACCCCGACAGGCATCGAACTCATTGACACCATCCATGAGGAACTGCTGAAGAGTTGCGAGCTGACCGGTATCTGGGAGAAGAAGCTCCGCGACATCGAGCACAAGACCTACGATCCTGCCGACTTCATCAACGGACTGAAAGAACAGATCAACAAGATAGTCATCGATGTGTTGTCAGACAACAGCAACAGGAGAGTGACCATCATGACAGAGGAAGACCTCAAGAAGAAACCGGCTGCCAAGAAACCGGCTGCCCGAAAGGCTCCAGCCAAAAAAGCCGATAAGGCTGCAGCACAGAATACAGATTCTCAGAATGCTCCTGCTCAGCCGGCTCCTGCTGCCGACCCAATGGTTGGCAAACCATGTCCGCTCTGCGGCAAGGGCGTCATCATCAAGGGCAAGACCGCCTATGGCTGCAGCAACTGGAAGGCAGGTTGCCAATATCGCCAGCCATTCTCACAGATGTAAATCAATATGAAACAAATAAGATTTTATCAAATCATAACAGCAATCAGCTGCCTCTTTCTGATAAGTTGCGGCATTGAACAAAACCTGAAGAAAGCAGACAAGCATCTTTCTTTAGGCGAATACTACGATGCGGCAACCCAATATAAAAAGGTGTACACCAAGACACCTACCAAAGAGCGGGCTGCCCGGGGCAAGGTGGCTCTGAAGATGGCACGCTGCTATGATAAAATCAACAGTACGCCGAAGGCATTGGCTGCCTACAGCAATGCCATCCGATACAAGCAGGCAGACCTCAACGACCGCCTGGCTTACGCCCGGCTTCTCCTGAAGAACGGAAGTTACAGACAGGCAGCCAAGGAATTCGAATTCCTGCTCGATTCCATGCCCGACAACGTGCTGGTAAAGAACGGACTCGAATCGGCACGAAAAGCCCCAGTCTGGAAGAAGGAAGGAAGCCGGTACAAGGTAAAGCGGATGGATGTTTTCAACTCCCGAAGAGACGACTATTCGCCGATGTTCCTCAGCGATGACTGCAGCCAGCTCTATTTCACCTCAACCCGCAACGAAGCCCAGGGCAGCGACCTGAACGGAGTGACGGGAACGAAATCAGCCGACATCTTCTTCTCTGAAAAGAACGACAAAGGCAAATGGAGCAAGCCGGAAGCCATCGGAACCGGTCTCAATACCGACTACGAAGAGGGCGCATGCTGCTTTACCCCAGACGGCAAGCAGATGTACCTCACCCAGTGTACCACCGATCCCACTTCGCCCCGCTTAGCCCAGATAGTAACCTCCAACCGCTCAGATGCAGCCTGGAGCAAACCTACAAATCTGGAAATCAGCAAAGATACGCTCAGTTGTTTTGCCCATCCAGCCATCTCTCCTGATGGCGAATGGCTCTATTTCGTATCAGACATGCCGGGCGGAAAGGGCGGTCTCGACATCTGGCGAGTGCGCATCACTCCTGCCGGACTGGGCGGCGTAGAGAACCTGGGCGAACCTATCAACACCCCAGGCGATGAGATGTTCCCTACCTTCCGTCCCAACGGCGACTTCTACTTCAGCAGCAACGGTCATGTGGGAATGGGCGGACTCGACATCTATATCGCCAAAGTAAATTCCATCACCCGGAAATATGAACTCACCCACCCCGGCTATCCGCTGAATACAGAAGCTGATGACTTCGGAATGACTTTCGAGGGTCTCCACAACCAGGGTTTCTTCTGCTCCAACAGAAAAGACGGAAGAGGCTACGATCATATCTACTCCTTCGAGAATCCGGAGATTGTTACCACGATGAAGGGATGGGTCTACGAGAAAGACGGTTATGAACTGCCTGCCGCAGAGGTGAGAATCGTAGGCAACGACGGAACGAACAGGAAACTATCCGTCAAGGGCGACGGTTCGTTTGTCCTCCCTATCAATCCGCATGTCGACTACCTGGTGATGGCATCCTGCAAAGGCTACCTCAACCACAAGGAAGAACTTCGGGTTGATTCGGCTAAAGAGAGTAAGGAATACGTGCTCCAGTTCCCGCTGGCTTCCATCACAGCCCCTGTACTCATCGACAACATCTTCTACGATTTCGACAAGGCAACCCTTACCGAAGCCAGTACAACAGCCCTCGACCAGCTGGTAACGCTGCTGAAAGAGAACCCGCACGTTACCATCGAACTCAGCGCCCATTGCGACTACAAGGGAAACAGCGAATATAACAAGCATCTGTCTCAGCGTCGCGCCCAATCGGTAGTAGACTATCTGATAAAACACGGCATAGAGAAAGAGCGCCTCACCCCTGTGGGCTACGGCAAGGAGAAGCCGAAGAATGTGCGCAAGAAACTTACCGAGAAGTATCCTTGGCTCAAGGAAGGCGATGTGCTCAACGAAGAATTTATCCTGAAGCAGAGCAAGGAGCATCAGGAAATCTGCAACCAGCTGAACCGCCGAACCGAGTTCAAAGTGCTACGCACTACGTATAAATTGTTTTAGAAACCGATATCATAAGCATAGGTGCTCTACTGAAAAAGTAGCAGCACCTATTTGTTTTTCTATATTCAGCAATATTAAATCTTCGTTCAAAGACATTGAATCTCCGTTCAAAGTCATTGAATGTCCGTTCAAAGACACTGAACGGACATTCAAAAGCTTTGAACGGAGATTTCAATAGCATAAAGATGATATTTATAGTAATAAAAAACTCTTTCTATTAGCACTAAAAACTATTCTGCTAATAGAAAGAGTTGATCATTCATACAATTGATATCAGGGAAGAAGCCTACTGACGTGCATCAGCCAGTTCATTATATCCCCAAACCATGATGAGGACAACGATGCCAGCCAGCACCATCAGGAGATTCTGAGAGTGGGCGATGGAATCTGCCACATGCGTAAGCGCACGCGAACCGGAGAGGAGGAAATCTATCTTCATAGAGAAAAGCCACCCCTGAATCTGTTCCCATCCCTGACAGACTACTGCTATGATGATGCCTGCTGCCACACAGGCTGCCGTCCATAAATGTTCCAGACGCTGGCGCTTAACCAGCGACATCGCAGTATCAGTTTCGGGTAAAGCCGGCAAGGCCTGCATCACCCTGTCGGAGAATCCGTCATCAGGAATCTCTGACATTTGGCAATCGGCAAAGAACATCTTCAAGAGTTCTTCATCCTGAGGGGTCAATGGTTCCCCTTTCATGCTCTCCAACTTCTTATCATTTATCTTATCGGTCATAACCATTCTGTTTTAAGTAACTTGCAAGTTTCTGTTTTCCACGAGAGAGATGCGACTTAATGGTGCCTTGCACCATTCCCGTCACCTCTGCAATCTTATCTATAGAGAGTCCATCCATCAGCTGCAGCGTGATGCATGTACGTTCATTTTCATTCAATATCTGTAATGCCTTGAGCAAATCCATCTTTAATCCGGCATGGGCGCCCTGTGCATTCTTACTGGAAACGGCAGGCGTATCGATGTCCTGCGTCTCCTTATGACTGCGGGTATAATCATACCATACATTATAGGCGATGCGGTAGAGCCAGGTGGAGAAAGAGGCTGTACCCCTGAAACCGGACAGATGGGTATATGCCTTGACAAAGGTATCCTGCGCCAAGTCGTCACTCAGCTGCGCATCTCCCAGCGTCTGCCGCAGGAAGAACCCACGAATGGGTGACTGATACTTCCTGACCAGCAGGTCGAACGACTTGCGGTCATGAAGCATCACCACCTTCGTGACGAGAGAGATATCGGATAACTTTTCCACCTTATATATATTAACTAATAATTGTTGTTCTTTTCCTTGTGACTTCCCCTCCTATTGAGAAGCCATGATATATTGAATGTCGGCTGCTAGACCGGAGTACCATTATATCCCGTGCCCTGGTCGCCGTGACGGTTCTTCCACCAGTCCTTAATGGCAGGAAGCGAGCCGATAACGGTCTGACCGATGCCATAGAAGAAGACCAGGGCTCCGATGCCAGCCAGGAAATCAACATCCCACCAGGCAAACATGGCGCATAAGCCGGCTCCCAGGAAGGCATTCCTCAATCCACGCTTCACGAGATATTCATCGCTCTGCTTGTCTATCGGCCGGTCGCTTTCCGGAACATTGATGCCCTTCTCCATCGCCATCTCCGCCAGCTTCATCCGGTCGTTATGGCGGCGAATCAGATATCTGATAACCAGAAATACGATGATCAGCGGAGCAAAGACAAACAGCAGACCGAAGATGATACAGAAGATGATCATAACAGCCAGCGCTCCGCCACCAAATACCGAACCGATGAAATCGAACGGATCATCATAGTTGTCTAAACTGTATCTAGAATGAACAGACCTATTATCATTCTCATCATAATCATCATAGTTAGCCGAATCTGTACTGGTTGTATCAGAATAAGCCTCCAACGCCTCGTCGTCTTTATCCTTCGAAGCAGATGGCTGTGCGGCAGATGCAGGAGCAGCCTTTGAATCTACCTGTTGGGTAGTTGGATGATAACGATGTTTTGGAGCAGAAGACGCCAAAGACACTTGGGTGGCTCCGATGCTCATAACGAGCGCTAATGCCAATATTGCTTTCTTCATATCATTATTTTTTTATTGTTTTACCTTGTTATTTTGAAAAATTTCTGCTTCTTAGACGCATCTCTACGCGATTTAGTTGCAAAGAAACGAAAAATTTCTTATTTTTGCAAACAAATTAAAGAAAAAGAAACAGAATGAAGACATTACCTGAAGATTTCAGAACATATACGCAGGCGCTGATGGGCGAAAAGCTGTATCAGCGTCTGGAGCATGCTATCCTCGAAGAGGAGGCACCAACCAGTATCCGCATCAATCCTTTTAAATGCAAGGATGCTGATGGCGAACCGATTCCCTGGTGTCCGGAAACCGGCCGTTATCTCTCTACGCGTCCCGGATTCACCTTCGATCCGCTGCTGCATGCCGGCTTATATTATGTACAGGAAGCCTCATCCATGTTTGTTGATATGGCTATCCGACAGTACGTAAAAGAACCGGTGATGATGCTGGATCTCTGTGCTGCCCCTGGCGGAAAGTCGACTGCCGTAAGGGCTGCCTTGCCGGAAGGGAGTCTGCTCTTCAGCAACGAACCGATGCGCACCCGCTCGCAGATTCTTGCCGAGAACGTACAGAAGTTCGGTCATCCGGATATGATTGTTACCAACAACTATCCCCGCGATTACAAGAAATCTAAGTTGCAGTTTGATGTAATCCTTACCGATGTTCCCTGCTCCGGCGAAGGAATGTTCCGCAAAGATGAAGGGGCTATCGGCGAATGGAGTACCCAGAATGTGAACAACTGCTGGCAGCTGCAGCGCGAAATCGTATCGGATATCTGGAACTGTCTGAAGCCAGGCGGTATCCTGATTTACTCTACCTGCACCTTCAATGCACACGAAGATGAGGAGAACGTGGACTGGATATGCGAAGAACTTGGCGCTGAAGTGATGGCACTGGAGGGTGTAGAAGATGCATGGAACATCACCCGCAACCTCACGGGCACCGACTTTCCGGTTTACAGGTTCATTCCTGGCGTTTCGCGAGGCGAAGGTCTGTTTATGGCGATTCTGAAGAAAGAGGGCGAATGGGAAGCAGGTTCTTCAGCCAAGGAGAACAGGAAGGATAAGAAGAAGAAAGACAAGAAGGTGGCTAAAGGAAAGGGACCGGAGATTCCGGACGGCTGGCTGAAGGCTGATACGGAATGGATGCCTGCAGAAAGCAACGAGACGGTTTACGCCATTCCGGGCAGATGGAAAGACATCTACGACCAGGCAGAAAAGAACCTGAAGGTGCTGCATGCAGGTGTGAAACTGGGAACAGACAAGGGGAAGGGTCTCATTCCCGACCAGGCTCTCGCTCTCTCTACGATGCTCAACAAAGAACACTTCCCTCAGGTGGAGTTATCCTACGAAGATGCCATCCGCTACCTTCGCAAGGAGGCTGTGAATCTGCCTACCGATACGCCTAAGGGTTATGTACTGGTAACCTATAGACAGGTTCCGATAGGCTGGGAAAAGAACATCGGCAACCGTGCCAACAACCTCTATCCGCAGGAGTGGAAGATCAAAAGTAGCCATGGGACGGGAGAGCTGTTTATAGTTAATAGTTTATAGTTAACAGTTTACAGCAAGAATGAATAATTCAACATTCAACACTCAACATTCAACATTAAAATAAAAAATGCTTAGCATCATTGCCTGTATATCAAAAGTGCATAGAGCTATCGGGTACAAGAACCGGTTGCTCTACGCCATCCCATCGGACATGACCCGATTTCGTATGCTCACAACTGGACATACGATCATCATGGGCAGGAAGACATTTGAGTCGCTGCCTAACGGAGCCTTGCCCAACCGCCGTAATATTGTTATCTCGAAGACAAAAGAGCAGATAACAGGGTGCGAAGTATGCAGCTCTCTGGAAGAAGCGCTGGCAGCAAGGAAAGAAGAGGTTGGAAGCAAAGAAGCGGCAGCAAGCAAAGAAGCGATTGGAAGCAAAGAAGCATCAGATGAATGTTTCATCATCGGAGGAGCCAGCATATATGAACAGGCTTTGCCTTTTGCAGACAAGCTTTATCTCACAGTCGTAGAAAAGGAACCAGCACATGCCGATACCTTCTTTCCGGAAATCAATCCGGCAGAATGGGAAGTGACAGAAAAAGAAATGAGGAATGAAAACGGCTTACCGTTCACATTCCTCACCCTTTATAGAAAGCAGTAATCCCGCAGGGAGCTACTGCTTTTTTTCTTTTTATATCTTATTTCTCTGCTGCAGCCTCCTCATCAGTTTCCTCTTCATCATCGTTGAAAGTCTTGAGGTCCTGCATAGAAAGCTGACGGTTGATAGATGCATTGAAAGAGATGATGGTCTCGCTGCGAGACAATCCCAGTGGCTGCAACTTATCATGGATGATTTCCAGGAGATGGTGGTTGTTCAGCGCGTAAATCTTGATAAACATATCAAAACCACCGGTAGTATAATGACACTCCACAACCTCAGGAATCTTCTTCAACTCCTCTACAACCTGGTCAAACTTCTCAGGCTCCTTCAGATAGAGTCCCATATAAGCACAAGTTTCATAACCTATCTTTTCTGGGTCAATGATGAATTGTGAACCCTTGATGATACCAAGATTTGTAAGTTTAGCAACACGCTGATGAATGGCAGCACCGCTCACATTGCAAGCGCGTGCCACTTCCAAAAATGGAATACGGGCATCCTGAGAAATCAGCTTCAGAATCTGCCTATCTAATGAATCTAAAATTTGTTTTGACATAATACTAATAATTTGCTTGCAAAGATAATACAAAAAATTAATAAAAGCAATTTTTTAAGAGAAAAACATGATAAATTAATATTATTTTCCATTTTCTGTGGCAGAATAACTGATTTTTAGTGCTTTTGCCTGGCGCAAAGCCTGCTTTACGTCGGTTATCACACCCATCTTGGTTTCCTGATCTGCTTTGATTGATACGGTCATCAGCTTTTGGTCTTCCGGTGACATACGCTTCTTTTCTGCCGAAATGTAATCCATCACTTCGGGAGCCGAAGCAAACTTATCATTCAACTGAATCTGGGTACCGGTACCATACTTTGCCTGCATCTCTTTGGTTGGCTTACCTATATAAATATGGCTCACCGCCGATTTCTTGGTCAGGCGGGTGAGTTCCTTACCTTGTGGCAAACGGCAGTCTACCTTCAAGGTAACCTGACGCATGTGGGTAACAATCATAAAGAAGAACAGTACGGAGAAAATGAGATCTGGCAGAGAAGATGTATTCAACCCTGGCACTTCATGCGATTTCTTATGAAAATTCATCATTGTTTACCTCCTTTCTGCTGTTCTGTAGCTGTTTCTATAGAATTTTCTTCCCCTTGCTTTTCTTCAGCATTGGCATCAATACGCTGGTCGGCATGAGTCATTGCGTTGGCATACGACTCTGTGATGCGCTGCGGACAGATGTTGCGCACCTGTTCTTTCTGGTCATTGTTCAAGAGGGCATAATCCCTGTGATATTTCTTCTGGGCTGTTTCGTTGCGTAGCTGGCTATATGCTTCCATCAGCTGATTCTGCATCTGGAAATAGAGATTATAGTCGGCATCGCGGTCACTCTCGATAGAGATGAGATGTTTCTTGCCCAGGCGGTGAACAAAGCGGATGGTTTCTTCCTTGAGCAGGCTCACCTGCATCGGCTTACCGTTAACCAAAAGCGTATCGCCAGCCGTCAGGCGCAGCTCCATGAGGTTAGCCTTGTCTACCACCGACTGCTGCTGTTCCTTCTTCTGCGGTTCAGGTGAAGGGAGTTGGCGCAACAGTCCCTTATCCACATCCATTGATGTGGTGACAAGGAAGAATATCAACAGCATGAACGAGATGTCGGCTGTAGATGTGGTATTCAGTCCCGGGGTTTCGTGTTGCTTCCTTCTAATCAGCATATTTAATCCTTATTTATAGAATAGAGAGCCCAAAGCACTCTCTTTAGTTTTTCTTCCGAATATAACGTGTGGCACCGAAACAGACGGCACCGATTCCTGCCACCAGCATCAGGAGCGATGTGATGACAAACATATCTGAAAGCTTGAGCCAGAGCCAGTCGGCATAATTCTCGCCATTGATGAGCATCGGAGCAGAACCGCCCAAAAAGAAGGTAAGCAGCAAAACTGCCAAAGTTCCGATCCATGTGATGCGGAAGATGCGGCGCACGGGAATGCCATTCACTACAGCCTCCGACTTGCTGCTGCGATAATCTCTGATCATCGAAAAGACTGCCAGTCCCACACCTCCTATCAGGAAGAGCCACATCAGCAGGATGAGCACATCGGTAAAGAGAGGCGCATTAAAGTCGGGGTTCTCTTCGAAAGGCAAATCGTAGCCTACCAAAAAGAACAGACCGAAAACCAGCACCGCCAATCCTATCATGATATAGAACACCTGCTGCGATATCTTTTCCGCCGACTTGTTATTTTGAACTTTGAACTTTGAACTTTGAACTTTAAACATGGAACTTTCAACTTTGAACTTTATTATTAGTAAAGCCAATGAATTTTTCACTCTTCGTTCTTCACTCTTCACTTATTCTTGGCAATAATATCCATTAAAGTAACCGCCGACTCCTCCATCTGGCTTGTCAGGTGCTCCACCTTAGAAAGGATGTAGTTATAGAAAACCTGAAGGATGAGGGCTACGATGATACCGAAGATAGTAGTGATGAGCGCCACTTTCATACCCGAAGCAACGATAGTAGGACTGATATCGCCCGCCTGCTGAATCTGGTCGAACGACATGACCATACCAATCACGGTTCCGAGGAATCCGAGCGATGGCGCCATAGCGATAAAGAGTTTGATCCAGGAGCATCCCTTCTCCAGATTAGCCGCCTGAACGGTACCATATCCGCTTACCGAGCGCTCGATGTCATCAAGACTCTCGCTAATATGCATCAAACCCTGGTAGCATATAGAAGCCACCGGTCCGCGGGTATTCCGGCAGAGCGTCTTAGCCCCTTCCACATCTCCCGCCGACACCTTCTGGTCGATATCCTGCATCAATTTCTTGGCGTTGATTTCAGAGAGACTCAGATAGATGATGCGCTCGATACAGAAAGCCATACCCACAATGAGGGCGATGGCAACGAGAGACATAAATCCCGCATTACCCTCTATAAACTTTGTCTTAAGAGCTTGATGAAATCCCATGTTCTCTTCTTGAGCCATCATAGGCAGAGAACACATCCATGTGAAAACCAATATTGCAAAACGTGCAATAGCTGTATTTTTCTTCATATACCTTATTATATATATAAAAGCGGAAAGAGGGGGATTCGAACCCCCGAACCGGTTTTGCCGGTTACACGCTTTCCAGGCGTGCCTCTTCAGCCACTCGAGCACCTTTCCATATTCCGAAGAACTCTTCTTAATCGCCGCAACATGCTGCTGCAACAATTTCGAAGTGCAAAATTATTGCTTTTCCTCCGAAATACCATAACTTTCATTGTTTTTTTATGTTTATTTAAGGAGTTTTGAACGCTTGCGTCCTATACTTGCGATACGGATAGCGGAAAAACCCGCTCTGCATTGAGGTTGGTCTGTCGGGCAAACTCCTCTTCGCTTATGCCATAAGCCTTGGCGAGCGTCTTCATCACTTCTACCACGAAGGCGCTTTCGTTGCGTTTTCCTCGGTATGGAACGGGAGCCATGTAAGGAGAATCGGTCTCCAGCACGATGCGGTTCATCGGAACCACGGCAGGAAGGTCTTCACGCAGATGGCTGCTCTTGAAGGTGGATACACCCCCGATACCCAGCACGAAGTTATCGAAGGAGAGCAGTTCTTCGGCTTCCTTCTGGTTGCCCGTAAAGCAATGGAAGACGCCACCCGGCAGTTCTTTCTCATACTTTCTGAGCAGATGCACCATCTCGTTCTGCGCCTTGCGGCAATGAATCATCAGCGGGAGCTGGGTTTCTACCGACCATTTTACCTGTTCCTCGAAAGCCTCGAGCTGCTCGTTTTCGAACTCACGGCTCCAGTAATAATCAAGTCCTACCTCTCCGATAGCAATCAAGTCTGAAAACTGAGGAGAACCCGCCTGACTGGCATTACCGGTCATGCGATGCTCCTCCAGTATCTTCCGGAGTTCAGCCAGCTGTTCCTTCCAGTCAGCCTTCACCTCTTCAGGATGCAGACCAATCATCGGATAAGCATAGCCTGGATATTCCTTAGCCAATGCCAGGACCGCGTGTGTGGTCTTCACATCGATGGCAGGCAAGAACACCTTACCTACCCCCGCTTCCTTGGCACGGGCGAAAGCCTCCGCCCTATCCTCATCAAATTCTTCCGCATCGAAATGCGTATGTGTATCTATTACTTTGAACATTGAACTGTCAACTTTGAACTTTATGATTAGTAAAGCCGATGAATTTTTCACTCTTCGTTCTTCACTCTTCACTTCAATTAGTACTGTCGCTTCATCATTTTCTGAGCATACTTTGCCAATTCCTTCTTACGCTCAGCAGGCACATTCACGGCATCCAGATACTTCTTGCTCTGCTCGAAATAATAAGCAATCTTATCCTGCGCCAGTTTGTCGATACCTATCTCGTTGTAAAGACGGGTAACGGCAGCCACCTTCTCCTTGCGGTCGAACTCCTCGGCATCCACCCATTTCTGCAGTTCTGCACGCTGAGCGTCGTTGGCATGGTTGAAGGCATTGATGAGCATATACGTCTTCTTGTTGGATGTGATATCGCCACCAATCTCCTTACCGAACACCTTGGTATCGCCGTAAACATCGAGGTAATCATCCTGCAACTGGAACGCCAATCCTATCTGCTCGCCAAACTTATACAGGTTCTCTGCATCCTCATCAGAAGCATCGGCAAGGATAGCACCCATCTTTAAGGCACAAGCCAGGAGAACGCTGGTCTTGAGGCGGATCATCTCGATATATTCCTCCTCCTTCACATCGTTACGGTTTTCAAACTCCATATCAAACTGCTGACCTTCACCAATTTCCAGGGCAGTGGTCGTAAAGAGTTTCAACACCTTGGCAAGATGCTTTTCATCACATTGAGCCATACGCTCATAAGCCAGAACGAGCATGCTGTCGCCCGAAAGGATTGCCGTATTGGCATCCCATTTCTTATGAACCGTTTCATGACCGCGACGCAAATCAGCATTGTCCATCAGGTCATCATGCAGCAAAGTATAGTTATGATAAGTTTCCAGGGCAACGGCATTCATCAGAATCTTCTCAGGATTGTCCTTGAAAAGATTGTAGCCCAGAAGCATGAGCGTAGGACGAATACGCTTGCCACCCATAGAAAGTACGTATCTGATAGGCTCATAAAGAGACTTTGGCTTTCTTTCGTAAGGCAAATTAGCCAGAAACTCATTTACCATGCTTAAAATTTCATCTGCTGTCTTCATAATAATGTATAATTTATAATGTATAATTTACAATGAACAATTTATAATTTATAGCTGGAACACTACCGGGATGGCAATCATCGTGCGACAGACCTTGCCTTTATCGATGCCCGGTTTCCACTTCGGCATCATCTTCATCACCCTCAAAGCCTCGTTGTCGAGCAATGGATCTACCGAAGTGCTTACCTTGATATTGGCAACACTTCCATCCTTGTTTACGATAAAGGATACCACTACGGTTCCCTGAATCTTACTCTTCTGGGCAGCTACAGGGTACTTCAGGTTCTTGGTAAGCCACTGCATGAAGGCAGACCAGCCACCAGGAAACTGCGGTATCTTCTGCACGACGGTCAGTTTGATAGGAGCCTCAGCTCCCGGATTCTCAATGGGAGTTTCAGGAACCGCTTCCTTCACCTCAGCTCCATCCACTACACCCGAGCCGTCGCCGATAACCAGTTCGCTGGTTGTAGAACTGATTTTCTGCGGTGCCTTCTGAGTCTGTTGCTCGGCAGCCTTCACTTCCTGGGTAATAGACTTAGAAGCAGGAGCCGAAACAGCCTCTGCACTCACCATATCTTTCAGGTCGGGACGAGCCGACATTTCCAGATCCTGTGAAAGATCTTCCATCGATTCCGACAAGTCATCATCTCCCTGCGGACCTCTCTGATATTGGAGTCCAACAAAGATGAAAGTAAAAGCCAGCAGCAAACCTAGCAGGAAAAATGTAACCCGCTTATCTTCCAGTTGTGCGCTATTTGATTTCTTAATTTCCACAATAAAAACCGTTTAAAATCGTTATTTCCTACGAAAACATTGCAAAATTACTTCTTATTATTGAAAAAAGCAGTATCTTTGCCAAAGAATTAGAAAATTTAAATGAAAAAATATGTAATTTCCGCAATATTGACGCTTTTTGCGACAATTATTGATGCTCAAGAGAGCCAAACGGGGTATAATTTCCTTCGCTTGCCGGTGAGTGCTCACGCAGCTGCTCTGGGTGGCGACAACATCACCTTGATAGAAGATGATGAGGCACTCATATTCCATAATCCGGCTCTTCTGTCATCAGTAAACGACAAGACGATCAATCTCAATTATATGAACTATATGTCGGGGGTGAATACTGCCTCGGCTAGTTTCAACCGTATTGTCAACGACAAGGCTTCGTGGGCTGTTTCGGCTCAGCTTGTGGACTACGGCAAGATGAAAGAGACGGATGAGAACAATATCCAGATGGGTGAGTTCTCGGCAAAGGATATTGCCATTGCGGGTTACTTCTCTTATATGCTCGGTGAGAAATTCGCGGGTGGTATTGCTGCCAAATTCATCACTTCGTATATTGGCGATTACAATTCTATCGCTGTGGGAGTGGATTTGGGTATCAACTATTACGACCCGGAAACGGAATGGTCGGTTTCTTGCGTGGCAAAGAATCTGGGTGGACAGCTGAAAGCTTACGACAATGAATATGAGAAGATGCCGATCGACCTGCAGTTGGGTGTGACGAAACGCTTCGCCAACGCACCGTTCAGGGTATCAGCCACACTGGTCAACCTGAACCATTGGGACAGCAGTCTTCGTGATCATGCCGTAGTAGGTGCCGACATTCTGCTTTCGGAGAGCCTGTGGATAGGTGCCGGCTACAACTTCCGGAGAGCCAACGAGATGAAAATCAGCACCTCAGAAGATGAGGAAAGCAGTCATGGAGCAGGTTTCTCTGTGGGTGGCGGTATCAACCTGGAGCGCTTCCATCTGAACGTTGCCTACGGCAAATATCACGTCAGTAGCAGCAGTCTCATGCTGAACGTAAGTTACAGATTATAAATTCTACATTATAAATTATACATTAAAGTTAGTTCGAAATTATGAAGAAAATAACAATAGCAATAGACGGATACTCTTCTTGCGGTAAGAGTACGATGGCAAAGGATCTTGCCAAGGAAATAGGTTATGTTTATGTAGATACGGGCGCAATGTACCGCTCGGTAACTCTCTATGCGCTGCGTCATCAGCTCTTCGAAGCAGATGGAGCCGTAAAGACTGAAGAACTGCAGAAGGAGATGAAGAACATCAGCATCTCATTCAAGTTTAATGAAACAACCGGTCGCCCGGACTGCTATCTGAACGGCGAACTGGTAGAAAAGGAAATCCGTTCGTTAGAGGTTTCCAACCACGTTAGTCCGATTGCCGCCGTTCCTTTCGTCAGAGAGGCGCTGGTAGAGCAGCAGCAGAAGATGGGCGAAGACAAGGGTATCGTGATGGATGGCCGCGATATCGGCACCACCGTGTTCCCTAATGCCGAACTGAAGATTTTCGTTACAGCCAGCTCACAGGTGAGAGCACAGCGCCGTTTCGATGAACTGAAGGAGAAAGGAATGCCAGCCGACTTCGATGCGATTCTGAAGAATGTAGAGGAGCGCGACTATATCGATACCCACCGCGAGACTTCCCCACTCAGAAAGGCTGATGATGCCATCACGCTCGACAACAGCAACATGACCATTCCTGAACAAAAGGCATGGCTGATGGAACAATATCAAAAGGCAATAGCAGAATAAGCTACAGAAAAGAGACTGCCGGGTTATTAGTGCAAAAATACGTTAAATGTTGTATTTTTACCGATAAATTTATTTTATTCGATGAAAAAGATTTGGTAAAAAAACTTCAATTTAGTATCTTTGCAACCATATTAACAAGGTAGTAATGATATAGATTATAAATTTTGAGTTAATTACTGTTTTTTGAAGGTGATAGGTCTTCGGGAGAAGATTTATCACCTGTTTTATTTTCAGACAGTTTAAAAAGATAAACCCATTTGACGCTGTAAAACACAGCGTCAAATGGGTTAACTAATTAATAACCAACATATTAAGTTTTTCAATCAACGATAAAACTATCCTCTACCCATATACGGTGAAACACCGTATCAAGTATATCAAATAACTGATAATCAATATTTTAGCTCTTACTACAAAAGAGCAGAACTTTCCTTGATAATCTTATCCTTGCACTCTTCCATCAACCACTTCGGCGTACTGGTAGCACCACAGATACCTACCGTTTCCACATCCTTGAACCAGTTCATATCTATCTCGTCGGCACTTTCTATCTGGTAGCTGTTGGCATTCACGCTCTTGCATTCCTTGAAAAGTACCTTACCGTTCGAACTCTTTCTGCCACTCACAAAGAGGATGACATCATGCTTGCTGGCAAAGGCAGCGATGTTAGGCATGCGGTTAGCCACCTGACGGCAGATAGTATCGAAACTCTTGAAGACAGCGCCCTCAACAATATGCTCCTGGCAGTATTCGATGATGCGGTGGAACTCATCGAGACTCTTGGTTGTCTGGGAGTAAAGATAGATATCTTTAGAGAAATCCAGCTGACCGCTTTCCTTCAACTGCTTCACATCCTCAAACTTCTCTACCACGATGGCATGACTCTCCGTCTGCCCCACCAGTCCGAGCACCTCAGCATGGCCGTTCTTGCCGAAAATCACGATCTGTGCCTCCGGATTGTTGACATACTGCTTCTTGATGCGGCGCTGCAACTGGAGCACCACAGGACAGGTAGCATCGATGATTTCGATGTTGTTTCGCTCGGCAAGGGCATAAGTTTCAGGTGGTTCACCATGAGCACGGAGCAAGACCTTTACGCCCTGCAGTTTCTCCATCTGCTCATGGTCTATCGTGATGAGTCCCGCTTCATGCAGGCGCTCCACCTCCATACCGTTATGCACAATATCGCCCAGGCAGTAAAGTTTACCGCCCTTAGCCAACTCCTCTTCAGCTTTCTTGATGGCAGTGGTTACGCCAAAGCAGAACCCACTGCCGTTATCTATTTCTATCTGCACGATATTCGTTTTTAATTCATTGTACATTAATCTTCACCACCACCTTAGCATGGTCAGGATCATTCGTAATCATGAGGATACGAGGGTGTCTGACACGCGATTTCTTCAAGTCGGCAGCCACAGCCGTCACCTTCATCTTAACGGTCTCTCCTGGCTGAATCTTACTCTTCTTCAGGTTCACCTGCAAGCCCATCGTAAACATCTGCATGCTACGGATATCCAGTTCCGACTTACCCTTATTGGTAATCAGAATCTCACCCTTCAGCTTCTTCTTTCCATTGAAACTACCCAGATTGAGATCGGTGGCAGACATCTCTATCTTCGGAGCCAGTGCCTTCTTGGCTGGAGTCATGTTCTCGAAACCAGGAAGAAGAACGGCTGATACCACGATTTCCTTCTCAGGCGCAATCCTATCGCCAGGACGCTCACCGAGATAAACGGATGTCTGGTTCAAGCCCAGGTCGCGCAGTTTCTTGGAATCCAGCACGAAACTGATTTCGGCAGAATGACGCGGAGCTACCTTGGAAGGCGATACGAAAGCATGAAGATAGGATGGCAGATGCATCACTACCGGCTCCAGTAATTCGTCGGTAGGATTGAAGATATGGATGCGCTGAACCGGACGGTCGCCACGGTTCACGTCATCAAACTCCACCTCCTGGGCATCACTCTTGATGACACCCAGCATCTCATCGTAAGAACCAGCGAAATCTACTACGCTGCCCACTACCTTTCCCCTCATAGAGAGGATGAACGGCTCTTCATCCGCATTGGTATAGAGGCAAACCTGCTTGGTGAAAGTACCCATCTGCTTGGCATCGTATACCGCCTTGATGACGAAACTTTCGCCGGCAGCAATGCTCGTCTTCGGATAATCTACCTCCGTACAGCCGCAGCTTTTCAATACATTGTTGATAACCAACGGCTTGTGCCCGTCATTCTTCAGCACGAATTCGGCAGTTACAGGCTTGTTGAACACCACCTGTCCGCAGTCTACCACCTCGTGCTGGGTTGTAATCTTCTGTGCTGATGCAGGCAGCGCCAACAGCGCTGAGAGCATCCATATATTCATCCGTTTCATACTATTCTATTTTAAATTATCAATCTATAAACTATAAACTTTTAATTGTTAACTCTCAACTCATACGTCTCTGTGCGGCCACCAAATTCCGGACTGTAGGTACACTCAGCGGTGCAAGTTCCACTCTGATAGTCGCCCTTTCTATCCACGTAATACTCCATTTCTACGATGTGCTTACCTTTAGATAAACGATCGAAATAGAAATTTGTTGCATGATCTCTTGGAGAAACATAGCAGCCTATGCCCCACTGATAGCCACTCTTCTGGTTGACCGGCTCCAGACATGCCGCACGCTTATCCGTAATCTGCACAAAGTCGTAGTCGCGGTCGGCGGTGATGATGAGCGTTACCTTCACCTTCTCGCCTACCTTCGCCTGCGCCTTGCCCTTGCCCTCAGATTCGGCAGGAACGATGACACGGCGCACCTTGATGCCCGACTCCATGGAACCGATTTCGCTGATAGGCTGCTTAAACTCTGCATAGACAGCACCCCAGCTGGTATAATCGCTCTTTTTGTCGATGCTCAGCTTAGATGCCTTGCCCGTCTTTTCGGTCTTCACATAGCCCAAAGTAGTGGAATCCTGCGGCATCGGCAGCAGCTTGCCATCCAGTTTCAGAACGGCATTCTCAGCCTTCCTGCTCCAGTTGCTCTCATTGCCCTTCATAAAGGCGTAGACGGCATCCACGGTGTTCACTGGCGTATCCCAAACCTGGGTACGTTTCGACATCAGGAGCCAGCGCTGCAGTTCCTCGATGGTCTGCTTGTCGTTCGGCTTCAGCATCTGCAGCGCCTCTATCACAGATACCTGGGTAGGAATCTTGTAGTTTCTCCAACTGTAGAGTGCCTTGCGGGTATCGTAGTAGCGACCCATCTCCTCGCGGTAAACGGCATATTCGTTCACGCTCTGCAGATATTCGCCAGCCTTCTCGCGGTAAGCAGCATTCTGCTGGCTGTTTCTGGCGAGTACCACGGCAGCACGCGCCTTGCCATAGATGGAGAAATCACCGGTCAACTTCGACATCTTATCCAGGAGATAAGCCTTATCCTGCTCCAGATTCTGCTTCATCTTTCTGCCATCCATCGAAAGGATGTAGAGATAATGCAGCGCCTGTTCGCTAGGATTCACCTTCTGCTTTTTCTCCTCCTGCTTCTTCATTTCTCTTACTTCCTGTGCTGTCTGCCAGGAGAGATAATCAATGGCGGAAGTCAGCATCTTGGCGGTGGATTTCTGCACACCTGCGATGGCATTCAATCGAACCATCATTTCGGCTACCGATGTTGTCATATACCGGCTGCCCTTCATGCCTTTCCACCAGGAGAAGGAACCGTCAGCATTCTGCAACTTCTTCAGTTTCTCCACCTGATTCTGCAGGCGGATGCTCTCCTGAGAGAGATTCTTCTGAGAATGATTATCCAAAGAGAGAGTCTTCTGGATATGGGTGGTGATGGTATTGGCATAGATGGCAGACATCAGCGAGATGGCGTTCTCCTCATCCGGATTGCTGATGGCTGGCAGCGCCTTCACCATCAGCCAACTAGGATTGTTGGTGTACTCGATGGTTACCTTTGCCTCTTCAGTGCCCTTCGCCTGCTTGCCCTCCTTGTTCAGGAAGAGTTTGCTCAGGTCGAAGTTCTGCTCACCCTTCTGATGCAGGGTGATAGGCAGGGTGTTCACCACGAGTTCAAGGTTGCTCAAAACCGGCAGATAGTGCTGTTCACCATCGCTGTAGCCATTACCTGCAGCCACCACCTTATTAATATATACGCCTTCTTTCAGTCCCTGGACATCAAAGGAGATGGTAGCAGAGCCCTCGGCATCGATGCTGTAGTTCTGCGTCTTCTGCCAAACCACCTTGTTGGTCTCCGGGTCGAGAATCTGCATACGGGCGTTGCCGCTCACCTTCTTGTCGGAAGTATTGAAGAGTTTAACCACGATGGTACTCTTATCGCCCTCACGCAGGAAACGAGGCATGTTAGGCTGCACCATCACGGTCTTCTGAGCCACAGCCTCATCCACCAGCAAACCGTTTCTCATCTCCTTGTCATGAGCCAATCCCATGAATTTCCAGGTAGTCACGCTCTCTGGCAGGGTAAACCTGATGGCTACGTTGCCATTGTTGTCGCTCTCCAAGGCAGGATAGAAGAAGGCGGTCTCGTTCATATTCTCACGCACCTGTACCTTGTCGAGGAATTGTCCTGCATCTGAGCCAGAACCGCCGGCAAACTGCGGCATCTCCTCTACTACATCAAAAACCTTGTTGGCAGATGGAGCAGCCGCTCCGACACGGGTCATTTTAGAGCCGCGAATCCTGATGACTTTCGCTTCTTCTCGAACCACCTCGTCTTTTTGTATACGAACAGACTCAACGGTTCCGCCAGAAGAACGTTCCAACTTGCTCAGTTCCACCGCTTGCATATAAGCATAATAGCTAAAGAATTTGCCATCAAACTTATCTACATCCAGTCCCCTCTCGTCATAATACTTGGTAGGATAAACGCCATTCAAGTAAAATGAACGGGAAGTGAGGTTGTGCTTCCAGTAGCAGTTTGGCAAACTCTGATAGAAGCCCAGGGAGAAATTCCAGGAATGCGGGGCTATCTGGTCAAGCGACTTGTCATAGAGCACACTCATCAGCTGCGCCTTGGCTGGCTTGCCGTCAGGGGTGGTAATCTTCAGCGTCCACTCCTCCTTCTGACCAGGGGTCAGACGGTTGCGGAAGGTCTTCCAGGCGATATTCAGTTTCTTCTCAGGCAAAGGACGGGCGATGCTCATCATTCGGGTATAGCACTTGCCTTGCTTCACGAAACTATAGTTCAGTACGATGCCCGACGCATATTCCTCCTTGTAGGTGAAAGGCAAGGTCACGATACTGTCGCCCAACTCCCAGGCGCCTTTCTCCAGCAGTTTGTTGCCGGCGATGATGGAATATACGATGTGCGCTCCGTTCTCCGAAGAGCCCACCTGGATATAGACCGGCTTGCCATCACGAGGGAAGGTCTTCGCCGTCTGATAATACCATTCGGTAGTTGGCTCCACCGGATGGGTATCCTTCATGCTGAAAAGGGTGAACTTCTGCTGCAGGGTATCCTGTCCGCAGATTGCCTCCAACTGATGAACGCCAGATTTCCAAACGAGGGAAGAAGATGCAGAAGCAGCATATTCCTTGATAGAAACCGGTGCATTCGCCTCGGCATCCTTCCATTCGCCCTTATCAATTCGATATTTCAACCTGCTCGAAATCGGCATTCCACTGGCATTGCGGTAAGCGAAGGTCACCGTCTTCAGACTGTCTGTTTCGATACGCTTAGGAAGATTCACCGTGAGGATGGTTGGTTTGGTGCCCAGAGGCAGACTCATCACGCCCTCGTGGCTCTCGCCGCTGATGTCGGTAACGATGGCTGAGACCTCGAAGTTGAAGAAACGGGCGATGCGCATGAAATCGCTCATATCAGCCTCGTCTTTTCCAGACAAGGAAGCCTCCAGCGGAATCTCTACGTCGAAGGTTCCGTCCTCACGAGTCACGCAACTGTCAGTCTTCACCAACTGTCCGGCAGAGCCTGCGCCCCACCACCAGAGCTGGTTTCTGCGGGTCACCTGATACTCCACCTTGGCACCCTGTACAGGTATACCGGCGTAGGTCTTGGCTGAAGCTTTCACCACCACGGTGTCGCCCCAGTTATATTTCTCGTTCACCTTCGGGAAGGTAATCTCGAAGGTTGGACGCTTGTACTCCTCCACACGGAAGAAGCGGTTAGCTCGGTCATCCACGGCTACATGATACATACCAGTCTGTCCGCCCTGAGGCAATTCGAAATCCACCGAAGCCGTGCCATACTCGTCGGTCGTAGCCTTCTGCTCAGCCACCTGCTTCAAGTTGGCATCTCTCAGGATAAACTTCAGTTCCTTGCTCTTGCCTGGCACATTGGCATCCAAGCCCTTCTTCACGATGTAGGAAATGGCTGTGGCATGCACCTTCTGTCCCGGACGATAGATGCTGCGGTCGGTATAAACCTGATATTTAGTCTCATTATCTTTCTGTTCATAATAGCGGGTACGGCTGAGATAGATGTATCTGGCAGGCGTAAACTTGTCGCTGTGGGTGGAAATTAGGACCTCTCCATCCACATTCTTGAAGTAAGCCTCGCCGTTCTCATCGGTCGTCAATCGGGCATGAACCAGTCGCTTGCGTTTGCCCGTCTTCACATCATAATCCTTTTCATAAAGTTCTATCTTCGCTCCGGAGATAGGCTGGCCATCAGTAGCATTCACCACCACATAGCGATGCCTGTCATCAGGCAACTGCTGGATCATCACCGCCAGATTGCTCACATAGAAAAGCTGTCGCTGTGGAGCGATGCCGGCATTATCCGAAGTCACCTCCATCAGATAGGCACCCAGCGGCAGATTGCCACCGATTTCGATGGAATCCTTCACCTCTTCGTAATTCGGACGACCATAGTAGTTCCTGCTGAAATCCTTCTGATGCAGCTTCGTAGTCTTTTTCAGAAGCATCTTATAGGTAGCCTCATTCTGAACATCATACTCATTATCTGCCGTGATGTTGAGGCGGGAAATGCTGACCTTCAGGTTCTGGAGATTGCGCACGTTCAGATGCACCCACTTCCTTTCTGAAGGACGAAGCACCAATGGCATATCCTTCACCCGGAACATCGGTTCGGTGAGTCGCTTCTGCGCATTTCTCAGTTCGTTCATTCTCGACCATCCACCCCAGCGGCTCAGCGCATAGTTGATATAGTTAAGCTTATCCTGCGGTTTGGCATCGGTAGCACCTTCCATGAAGCGGAAATGCTCCACGGCAAGTTCGCCTGCCTCCGGAATATCCTGATAAACCTGGATGAGCGAGTCGATGGTCTGCAGATACTTCGATTTCTTCACCTCTCTCACGTCGTCCTGACGGTATTTCTCGATGAGCTTATAGGCACAGAGACAAGCCGCACACCGATTGCCCACCTTATTATAATAGGTGTACAGCTGCAGATACGCCTCCTTGCTGTCTGCCTCGAATCCGATGAGATGCAGCAGATCGTTGTTGAAGGAACTGCCATCCACGCCCTTCAGCGTCAATGGAACATACTCTGCAGATGTATGTCGAGCAAGAAGTTCAGGCTGTTCCAAGGCCTTCTTGAAGAACTCCTGGCTTTTCTTTTCGTTCATATCACAGTACACCTTACCCAGCACGGCATATCTCACCGCCTTCAATGCCGGGTCGTTCACCTTCAGCACCTCTGCTTCCATCCGCTTCACGTTAGGCGTCAGCGAGTCAGCCGAAATCTCATTCCAGAGTGTCATCTGTCTTATCTCAGCCGCCAGCAGCTGCCCGTAATCTTTGGCAGCCGAAGCCTTGGCGATGATTTTCTTCATCACCGCGATTTCGCTCTTAGGCTGGTCCTTCTGAGCATTGATTTCAGCTTGCTTCCACAAGTTGTCGTATGTCTGAGCCGCTACCTGCATCGTAGCAAAGAGGGCTATCAGAAGTGATAAAATGTTTCTTTTCATAAGCCAACAGTATAAAATGTTAATGGAATGATGATAATCATCAAACTTTTCATTGCAAAAATACAAAAAAAAACTGTTTTCTAACCCCGAAACTGAAACTTTTTACTATCTTTGCACGAAAATAATATATTTTACCTAGAAATAAACATTAAAAAAACAATGGCAGAAAAAAAGTATGGTCATTTTGATGACGCCAATCGCGAATACGTGATTACTGACCCAAAGACCCCATGGCCTTGGATCAATTATTTGGGTAACGAGGATTTCTTCTCGCTCATCTCAAACACAGCTGGTGGTTATTCCTTCTACAAGGATGCCAAGTTCCGTCGCATCACCCGTTATCGCTACAATGGTGTGCCGATGGATAATGGCGGTCGCTATTTCTATATCAAGGATGGTGATACCGTATGGAACCCGGGATGGAAACCTTGCAAGACACCGCTCGACAGCTACGAGTGCCGCCACGGCATGAACTATACTCGCATCACGGGCAGCAAGAACGGCGTAGAGGCGAGTGTGCTCTTCTTCGTACCCCTCCATACATGGGCTGAGGTGCAGAAGATGACGCTGAAGAACCAGACTGAGGAGGTGAAGACCCTCAAGGTGTTCTCCTTTGCAGAGTGGTGCCTCTGGAATGCTGCTACCGACATGGAGAACTTCCAGCGCAACTTCTCTACGGGCGAGGTGGAGGTAGAGGGTTCTACCATCTATCACAAGACCGAATATCGTGAGCGCCGCAACCACTACGCTTTCTACACTGTGAATACCGAGATTCAGGGCTACGATACCGACCGCGAGAGCTTCATCGGACTCTACAACGAGTTTGCCGAGCCTGAGGCTGTGATGGAAGGCAAGCCACGCAACAGTTTTGCCCACGGATGGAGCCCTATCGCATCTCATTACATCGAGGTTACCCTGCAGCCAGGCGAGAGCCGCGACCTCATCTTCCTTTTGGGATATGTGGAGAACGAGCAGGACAAGAAGTTCAGCGCCAAGAAGGTAATCAACAAGGAGAAGGCTCATCAGCTTATCGCCAAGTTTGATACCACCGAAAAGGTGGATGCTGCCTTCGCAGAACTCAACCAGTACTGGGATAACCTGCTGAACATCTTCACCGTGAAGAGCGGCAACGATAAGTTAGACCGTATGGTGAACATCTGGAACCAGTATCAGTGCATGATCACCTTCTGTATGTCGCGTTCGGCTAGTTTCTTTGAGAGCGGCATCGGTCGAGGCATGGGCTTCCGCGATTCCAACCAGGACCTCGTAGGTTTCGTTCATCAGATTCCTACCCGTGCCCGCCAGCGCATCATCGATATCGCCAGCACCCAGTTCCCTGACGGTGGCTGCTACCACCAGTATCAGCCGCTCACCAAACGCGGCAACAACGATATCGGCGGCGGTTTCAACGACGACCCTTGCTGGCTCATCTTCGGTACCGTAGCCTATATCAAGGAGACGGGCGACTTCTCTATCCTCGCTGAGCAGGTGCCTTTCGACAACCAGCCAGGCACAGAAGTAAGCCTCTTCGAGCACCTCAAGATTTCGATGAACCATGTTATCAACAACCTGGGTCCACACAAGTTGCCACTCATCGGAAGAGCCGACTGGAACGACTGCCTGAACCTGAACTGCTTCTCCTGGGACCCTAACGAGAGTTTCCAGACCACCGAAAACAAGGGCGAAGGAAGCAAGGCAGAGAGTCTGATGATAGCCGGTCTGTTCGTGGTTACCGGCAAGGATTATGTGGCTCTGTGCAAGCAGCTTGCCAAGGAAGCTTTGGAAAGCAAGGAGGGCGAAATAGCCGGTCTTGCAGAGGAAGATTATTTGACAGAAGCCGAGCGCATGCAGCAGGCTGTAGATGAGATGAACGAGGCTGTGAAGCAGCATGGATGGGACGGAGAATGGTTCCTCCGCGCTTACGATTTCTTCGGCAACAAGATTGGTAGTGATGAGAACGAGGAAGGCAAAATCTTCATCGAGAGCCAGGGCTGGTGTACGATGGCTGGTATCGGTCTGGAAGAAGGACTCTGCGATAAAGCACTGGACAGCAGTAAGAAACGACTGGAATGCGAGCACGGACTGGTGCTGAACAACCCAGCTTACACCACCTATCATGTAGAAATGGGTGAGATTTCTTCTTATCCTGAAGGTTACAAGGAGAACGCCGGTATCTTCTGCCACAACAATCCTTGGGTCATCATCGGAGAGACTGTAGCCGGTCGAGGCAACGATGCCTGGAGCCATTATACCAAGATTCTGCCTAGCTATGTAGAGGAAAAATATCAGACACTTCACAAGGTAGAGCCTTACGTAAACTGCCAGATGGTAGCCGGTAAGGATGCAGCCAAACCGGGCGAAGGAAAAAACTCCTGGCTCACCGGTACAGCGGCATGGATGTGGTATACAGTATCAGAATTCATCCTCGGCATCAAGCCAGATTATGAAGGTTTGCTCATCGATCCTTGTCTCCCAAGCACCGCTAAGGAGTATGAGGTAACCCGCAAGTTCCGTGGTGGCGAATACCATATTACAGTAAAGAATCCTAGCGGAAACCAGAAGGGCGTGAAGCAGATTACAGTGGATGGCACTCCTATCTCAGGCACCATCATTCCTTGCTCTGAAGGCAAGCATGAAGTAGTGGTTGAGATGTAAATCAGCCAGATTTTATCAAGTTACGATTTGAAAGTTCAATGTAACAAAACTCCTTTTTATACCCATGCACCCTGTTTTAGGGGGCATGGGTATCACAATAAAACACTTGACGCCCTAAAATAGGGCGTCAAGTGTTTTATTTGTCTGATAATCTGATACTTAACTTTTAATACAAGCACCTATTCAACAGTATCAAGAGTAAGATTCTAAGTCTCTATCATTGACTCAGTTCCTCAATAACTCAGTTCCTCAGTTTTTTTCTAGGGGGTATATAGCCCTTATAGTTCAAAGTTGTTTTAAATTGTTATATATTATATATTATTATATATATATATATTTATATATATATAATAAACTTCTAAATAAAGACAAAAGTGAAGGGTCAGAGAAAAACTGAGGAACTGAGTTATTGAGGAACTGAGTCATTGCAGTAAAAAACATCATAATCCTCATAAACACCTGATTTACTGCTTAACTCTATACTTTAAGAGAACAAAGCTATGAGTTGCTCCCCGTAAAACTATGAGTTGTCACCCGCAAAACTATGAGTAAGGAAGTTTAACTACTTTCAATCTGAAAGCACATTTCAAACATTTCCTTATCACGCCCCCAAACTTGGCAGTATCAGAGAAAAGTTGTATCTTTGCACGGAATTCCATCCATTCCATCCATTCCATCCATCTCTACCATACCTTCCAACTCCTTCCATACCGCTCCTTCCATGCCATCCCCATAACTTCTTCCATACTATCCCACAACTCCTTCCGCCCAGCTTCCGCACGCGTCACTCAATCCGAAGTATTAAAAGGAAAAAGATAAAAAAGGTATGGCTTTTCGAGTTATTTTTTGTACTTTTGCAGCCGATAACGCATTTTGCGAACAAAACAGGATTCTTTAAAAGAAAAGAAAGGAAATAACAATGAAGAAAATATTATACTTTGTGGCAGTCCTGGCTGCTGCATCCTTTATCACTACGACGGGTACCAGCTGCAAGTTTGCACCCGACCAGCATGACGGCGACACGGTAGCCGCCAGCGAGTTTTACCCGATAGATACCTCTGCGGCTCATGCCAAGAAGATGGCGAAGATTGCTGCCATCAAGAACGGAAAAGACAGTGTAGGCATCTATTATGTGGGCAGCAATTCTACCAAAGACCTCATCGAGCTCGTATCCTATCCTTCACGCCGCGACACGATGATGTACAGCAAGACCCGACACAGCAAGGTAAAGGGCAATGCCGATATCAACCACGTGGTTCGTGTAGACTTCTATCTCCTCAATGGCAAGGATTCACTGGTGAAATATGTGGAGGAAGTGGAGCTCAAAACAAATCATTGAGAACCACTTCATTCTGGGCTATGCCCGAATACATATTCCGCTGAAGACCATAACTGCTGATAAACGTCAGCTGTATCGACTTTCGGGTCTTTGTTTCCTCCCTAAAGCGGACAATCTTGTTTCTCAGAATCTTCTCGTAATCCTTATTGATGGCAAACTCACTTTCCGAAAACTTCATTTCACAAAGATTAATGGTATTGTCACCACGCTCTATCACCATATCTATCTGGGCTGCCCGCTCCGCCGCTCCGGCATCACTCTTGCTTCGCCAGGAATACAAATGGGTAGACACACCAGAAATTCCCAACCGCTGCTTCACCTGGTCGATATGATTCATCGCCAATATCTCGAAAGAGACTCCAGCCCAGGCATAAAAACGGGGCGTGCGCTGCAACTTGCTCCAATACAGAAGATTACGAAAAGAGCTATCGCGCAGAAAACGGAAATAGAACAAGGTGAAGAAATCTACCAACTGATAGAGAGACTTTCGGGTAGAACAGCCATAATTGACATACTTTCTGATGAAACCGCAAGATTCCAGATTGTCGAGAATCGTGGTCAACGATTTGCCCGACTTCATTCCTGTGGCATCGGCTATTTCCGAGCGCATCATACCATAACCACGCTCGTTCAGGCATTCTACCACTTTGACGTATGCCTCTGAATCCTTAAACAGAGAGCGATAGAGAATCGTAAACTCATTGTACAACTGACCATTGGGATTGAACAGCAGACGGTCTATATTCTGAGCCAAACTTAACCGCTCGTCCAAAAGATTCAGGTAATATGGGATTCCTCCCAATATCATATAAAGTTCAGCCAGTTCATATCTGGACAACATCATCCCCTTAGTATTCAGAAATGCTTCCGACTCCCCAAGAGAAAAAGGCTGCAGGAAAAGACGATGAGTAAGACGACCATAAAGTCCGCCATGGTTATTGATAAGTTTATCCATCATCCAGGAAGTGGCAGAGCCGCAGACAATGAGAACGATGTCGCGACGTGCAGAGGCCCATCCATTCCAGAAATGCTCCAGGGCAGAGATAAAATTAGAGCCTGCAGTATCCATCCAAGGCAGTTCATCAAGAAAAATCACCTTACGTTCTATCCCGTTTAAAGAATCAAGATAAGTGATAAGCATCTCGAAAGCATCGAGCCAGTCGTGGGGAACAGAGGTTACATTCCTATCATAACGTCGAAGCGTATAAAAGAAGTTTTTCAACTGCTCCTGTGTGTTTCCGCCCGCCAATCCTGATGTCTGAAACACCATTTCCTGCTCAAAATATTCGCGCACAAGAAACGTTTTCCCCACTCTGCGGCGTCCGCATACTGCCACAAATTCCGACTGCCTTGACTCGTATATACGTGCCAAGGTATCCTGTTCACTCTTTCTGCCGATAATATTATTCTTCATTTCTTATTCTCCTGCTTTAATTTCTAACCATTTGCAAAAATAGCAAGAAAAAAGTAATTATTGGCTATTTCTTATATAATTTTCAGCCAATAACACCTATTTTTAAGCATTATTGGCTAAAATAAGCAGTATATTTAGCCAGTAACCATAAAATCAGCATAAAAAAAGCTAGCACTTATCAGAAACGCTAGCCTTTTTCGTATTTTATCTAACCTGAATTTCAAATCACTTAATAGCCTATAAACTATCAACTAATCATAGAATCCCGGCTGCTTATACTCAATGCCCAGTTCATCATCTACTGTTGCGATGACACCCTGAATCTGACCCATGGCAAACATACGGCCGAGGAGAGTGTAACCGGCATTGTGACCATGATTGCTCTCATCGAATACGCCACCAGGCTCATCAGTGAAGGTCATACCGTGGTCTACTCGCATTGGCAATCGACGACCGGAATTGCACTTGCCTTCCTGCTCAGCCTTCTCGAAGATGCGGCAAAGTTCAATGAGATGACCACGACCACCCAAGTGAGAAGCCTCTGTAAAGTTGCCGTTAGGGAAGATGTAGCAAGAGCGCAGATGAACAAAGTGAGTGCGGTCGGCAAACTGCTTCGCCATCGCCACACAGTCGTTGTGCTCGCCGGCAGAGAATGAACCTGCACAGAAAGTCAAACCATTGTGCTTGTTTGGCACAGCATCGAGCATCCACTGGATATCCTCGGCACGACCGATGATTCTTGGCAAACCGAATACAGGATAAGGAGGATCGTCTGGGTGAACACACATATTGATATCGTACTCATCGCAGATAGGCATGATAGCCTCCAGCCAGTACTTCATGTTCTCCTGCAACTTCTTCTTGTCGATACCATCATAAAGCTTCAACAGGTCGCGGAACTTCTGGACAGGAGCTGAATCGCCCTCGCTGAAGTTACCCGATACGAACCCCTGGGTCTTGATAATGATATTCTCTACCAGGGCATGATCCTGCTCAGGAGTAGAAGTCTTCTTGATTTCATCAGCCTCAGCCACGAGGTCTCTGCCCCACTTGTGCTCCTTAGAGAACTCAGCCCAATCCTCACGAGCGCCTTCACGCTGCAGGATATAGATATCAAAGTAGGCAAACTCGCCCCAGTTCATATAGAGGTTGTTGGCTCCGTTAGGATTCTCGTGTGACAAATCGGTACGAGCCCAGTCCAAAACAGGCATAAAGTTGTAGCAGATGCACTTGATGCCTTCCTCGCCCAGGTTGCGGAGACTCTGCTTATAGACCTCAATCTGATGATCACGGTCAGGACCACCATATTTCAGGGTTTCAACCACTGGTAAGGACTCTACCACGCTCCATTTCATACCATAAGACTCGATGTACTCCTTGAGTTCATGAATCTTCTCGCGTGTCCAAACCTCGCCCAGAGGAACATCGTGCAATGCGGTAACGATGCCCTCTACACCTATTTGCTTCAACTGTGCAAGTGTAATCTTATCCTTCTTGCCAAACCAGCGCCATGTTCTTTCCATATATATTATATAATGTATAAGTTTAAAAATGAATTATCTTGCAGAAACATATTTATGCAATGTCGCTCTTACAGCACCCTTACCTGCAAAGAGTTCCTTCACCATGCCCTCAATCTGCTCGCCGAAGCCAGCCTCATAGAGATCGAGACCGAACACATCCTTGCGACTATAGAGGTTCTTGAGGCAAGAGTAGTCCTGATCTGCCTTGCCTACCTCAAGAGGAGCTACGATGGCCTGCAGTTCTGCCAACAATGGGTCAGAAGATGGCTCGAATGGCTTCAGGTTATCATCCAATGCCTTGAGATAACGGGCATAACCTGCCAATACCAGAGGAATCAACACGAGATTGCTCTTATCGAGACCGCGGTCGATATACTTCTTGATAGTCTCACCGAAACGGATAGAGAGTTTCTGGCTGGTATCGGTAGCGATACGCTGAGGAGCATCAGGCATGAACGGGTTAGGCAGGCGCTTGTTGATAACGGTGCCGATAAACTCGTATGGGTTCAATACACCTGGATCTGTTACTACTGGCATTGCCTCGATATAACCAATCTTCTGGATGAAGGCACGAAGGTCCTCATCAGCCATCTCGGCAGAAATCAGGGTGTAGTCGAGCATGCAGCCATAGATTGACATCGCTGTATGGAGAGGGTTCAGACAGGTGGTTACCTTCATGGTTTCAACCTCATCTACAGTCTTGCGGGATGTATAGAGTGCACCGCCCAACTCCAATGGCGGACGACCGTTGGTATAAGTATCCTCGCAAACGAGATACTGCACTTCCTCGGCATTTACGAAAGGAGCGGTGAAAGTATGCTTCTCGGTGATAATCGTATTGTTATCCTCGAAACCATCCTCAACGAGCATCGCCTGTACCTTCTCGTGTGGACGAGGAGTAATCTTATCAATCATAGACCAAGGATAGGTAATCTTGCTGCTGTCATTGATATAATCTACGAAACCAGCCTCTACGATACCATCCTGTGCCCAACGCTCAGCATAAGCCTTTACGCCAGCCTTAACATGGTCGCCATTGTGAGAACAGTTGTCGGTAGACTGAAGAGTAAGTGGCAACTTGCCAGCCTTATAACGCTCATAGAGAAGAGCGGTAAGCTTACCCATAGCAAATACTGCATCGAGACCACGAGCCAAATCGGCATCATTGAAAGAATATCCCTTCTCTGTGATGGTGAAAGTTACCATCTGCAAAGTAGGAGCCTGGAAAATCTGAACCAGACGCGCCCAGTCGTCAGCAAACTGCTTATCCGCCTTGAGGCTTTCTGTGATAGATGCGATAACCTTCTTTTCGATAGTACCATTAGACTGGAGGCTTACGAGAAGCGAGAGATTATTGTAAGGACGATAAGCCTTATCGATAATTTCGTAGTCGAAGCTTTCTGCCACGATTACACCACGATCGTACTTGCCGGTGTTAAGTGCATCGTTGAGGATGGCTGCCGGGAAAGCACGGAAGATGTTACCTGCGCCGAAGTGAACCCAAGTAGGCTCGTCGTGAGTCTTCTTAGCTACGGCTGCGATGTCATACTTAGGAAGCTCATAACCCTTAGCTTCCCATTCTGCAGCATTAAAGCTGTCTGAAAGAATTTCGTTCAGTTTCATGATTATACAGTATTTTTTGATTGTTTCATGTACTCGCCTATCTTTCCGAATAGGCGTGGCAAAAATACAAAGAAAAATCGAAACCCGCTCATTTTAAAGGCTATAATTTCATAAAATGAACGATTTGCAAATATATTTGAACTAAAAAGCAAACGTCACGGATCAGATGAACCCGTTTTTTAAGGATTATGTTACATCAAATAAAAAAGGGTTACATCAGAAAAACAGAAAAGAGGACGTAAGTTCTCGCCCCCACATCCTCTTCTTTTTATCTTTAGATTTCATTTTCCTATTCTTCCAGCGATTTGATTTGCTTCTTCGGCGTAACGCCAAGTCCCTTCAGGCTCTCTACCCTTCTCATCACATTGCCGGTGCCGTCATAGAGCTGCTTCTTCGCCTTATCGAAGGTTCCCGAAAGGCGGGTTATCAAATCGCCGATGCCCAGGAAAGTATCTTCGAAGCCAGCCACCTTATCATACAGGTCAGCAGCCGTCTTCACGATTTTCTCCACATTCTTGTTCTGCCGGTCATACTGCCAGAGATTATAGGCAAGCTGGAGTGCCATGAGCAGATTGCTTGGTGAGATGATGATAATCTTCTTCTGGTAAGCATAGCGGCTGAGGTCGGGCTGCTGCTTCATGGCTGCGATATAGCTGGTCTCGTTAGGAATGAACATCAGTACGAAGCCGATGGCATCATCCACCAGCTTGGAATAGTCTTTGGCTGCCAGTTCATCGATGTGCTTTCGTACGCTCAGCGCATGTGCCTTCATCAGGCGTTCCTGTTCAGCCTCATCTTCAGCTGCCAGAGCATCGGAATAGGCAGTAAGCGAAACCTTGGAATCGATGACCACACTTCTGCCTTCCGGGAATCTGACGATGACATCCGGACGATAGTTCTTTCCCTCTTCATCTTTCGTATTCTCCTGAATGAAGAATTCCTCATCTTTACGAAGTCCGCTGTTCTCCAGGATAGTTTCCAGCACCATCTCGCCCCAGTCGCCCTGCATCTTGCTGTCGCCCTTCAATGCCTTGGTCAGGTTGGCAGCATCGGAGCCAATCTTCTCGGTCTGCTCCTTCAGGTTCAGTACAGCCTGCTGCTGTTCCTGCTGGAAGAGTTTCATCGTTGCCTCGAAGGTGTTCTGCAGTTCCTTCTTGTTCACCTCGTTCTGGGTCTTGCTCTCCTCTACCGATTTCTTGAAATCAGCAAACTGTTCCTTGATAGGTTTCAGGAGTTCATCCATCTGCAGACGGTTGTTTTCCTGCAGAGCCGACTGCTTGGCAGCCAGCTGCTCAGCCGCCACCTTCTGCTGTTCTATCGTCATTCGCTGCATTTCCTGCTTCAGACTCTCGAGTTTCTGTGCCCACTGCTGGTCGCTTTCCGCCCTGAGTTTCGCCGCATACAGCCGCTCGTTCTCCATCTGCGCTTTCAAGGATTGAACCTCAGCAGCATGAGATTGTTTCAAGGATTGAACCTCAGAAGCATGATGCAGTTTTATCTGTTCGATGTTAGCCGCCAGCACCTGAGCCTTCGCTATAAGCTGCGTTTTCTCTTCTCCCGCACTTTTTGCTTCCATCAGTTTCCCCACGAAGAATCCGATGGCAAGCCCTATGATGATTCCAACTACTATTTCCATTTATCCTTGTTTTGAATGATTCTGTAAATCTGCAAAAATTATGATTTGCAAAAGTAATCATTTCAAGACATAACACCAAACATCATGGGGGATTCTTGTAGATATTTAACTCTTCAGCATTTAACTATGCAAACAAAAAGAGCGCACCACTATTGGCACGCTCTTTTCTTTAAATCATCTTAAATATACATTATCTGTTGGCAGTAGGCCACTGATAAGTATCAGTGCAATGGATATCAGCACTCTGGTCGGCAATCATCAATTTGAAATCGCCTTCCTCCAATCTCCATTTGCCATTCCAACCTACGAAGGCCAAATCGTCTGCCTTTAATTCAAATGTCATGGTCTTGGTCTCACCAGGCTGAAGTTCCACCTTGTCGAAGGCACGGAGACGACGGCCATCAGGCACCATACTAGCGATGAGATCGCTGCTGAACAGGAGGACACTCTCCTTGCCTGCCACCTTTCCCGTATTCTTCACATCCACGCTCACCTTGATGATGTCGCCGTGGCGGAAATCAGACTGAGAAACCTTCAGGTTGCTATATTTGTAAGAGGTGTAGCTCAAACCATATCCGAAGCCCCACTGCTGGGTAATCTTCGCATTGTAGTCGTAAGCACCTTCCATCGTACCCACCTCCTCACTCTTCTTGAAGTCATAGTTGGCGAGCGAATTGATTTCCTTAGGATAGGTGTAAGGCATCTTGCCACTGAAGTTTGACTTGCCCGATACCAGGTTTGCCAAGGCATCGCCGCCCATGTTGCCAGGGATAAGGATGTTGATGATGCCCTGTGCCAATGGTTCGATGTCGGCGATGAGACGAGGACGACCTTCATTCAGCACCAAGATGACAGGCTTGCCTGTCTGAGCCAAAGCCTTGACCAGATTGCGCTGGTTCTCTGAGAGCCAAAGGTCGGTCAGGTTGCCCGGAGTCTCTGTATAAGAGTTCTCGCCAATGCAAGCCACGATGACGTCGGCATCCTTTGCTGCATCAACTGCGCCCTGAATCTGAGGTTCGTTCTCCTCCCAGTACTTGCCTTTCTCATTATAGGTAACCCCCTGGTTCAAGATGACATTCTCCTTGCCATACTCATTACAGAATGCCTCATAGATGGTATTGTACTTGCCGGCAAACTCATCGGCACGATGACCCTGCCAGGTATAGCTCCATCCACCGTCCAGACAACGCATCTGATTGGCATTAGGACCCGTAAGGAGAATCTTCTTACCATGCTGCAAAGGAAGGATATTACCCTCGTTCTTCAGGAGCACCATACTCTCGGTAGCTCCCTCCAAGGCGAGCTTGGCAAACTCCTCGCCACCAAACTTAGGATAATTCTTCAGTTTCTGGGTTGGGTTCTTGAAGAGGTCGAGACGGTACTTCATGCGAAGCACACGGCGGCAGGCATCGTCGATGCGACTCATCGGAATCTTACCTTCCTTCACCAATTCTATAAGGTAGCCACAAGCATCGCAAGAATAAGGTTCCATAATCATGTCGATACCGGCATTGATGGCAATGCGGAGCGCATCCTTCTTGTCCTTTGCCACCATCTCACGAGTATAGAGATTGTTGATGTCTGCCCAGTCGGTGATGAGCACACCATCCCATCCAGTCTCTTCCTTCAGCCATCCTGTCAGGATGTCCTTGTTGGCATGCATCGGCATACCATTGACGGAAGCGGAATTCACCATCACGGTTAAGGCTCCAGCCTGCAGACCCGCCAGGAAAGGAGCGAAGTGCTTCTCTCGCAAATCGGCAGGAGAGATATAGGCTGGCGTACGGTCTTTACCGGTCCAAGGCACACCATAGCCCATGAAGTGCTTCATTGAAGTGGCAATGTGATACTGGTCGATGTTGTTTGGGTCCTCGCCCTGGAAGCCATAGACCATCGCCTTGCCCATCTCTGAACTGAGGTAGCAATCCTCGCCAAAGTTCTCCCAGATGCGAGGCCAACGGGCATCACGACCGAGATCAACGGTAGGACTGTAAGTCCAAGGTATGCTCACCGCACGAGTCTCATAAGCGGTAGCCTCAGCCGAACGGCGAGCTATCTCACGATTGAAGGTGGCAGCCACATTGATGTTCTGCGGGAAGAGGGTTCCGCCCTGTGTATAAGTAGAACCATGGTTCTGGTCGAGACCGAAGACACAAGGGATGCCGATGCGCTTCATCGAAATTTTCTGGATTTGCGCGATGTACTTCTCCCACTGCTTGGCTGTAGGAGCGCAGGTATTTGGAGCGTTGAGGATAGAGCCAATCTTATAGTGAGAAAGGATAGAATCGGTCTTGTGCTCGTCGATATAGAACACACCATTCTTGTCGTTGGCACCAAAGAGGTCGGTCACCAATTCCATCATCTGACCTATCTTTTCCTCCAAGGTGAGTTTCTTCAGAGTTTGTTCTACCTGAGCCTCAATCTTAGGGTCGCTCTTGATAACCGGAACATTAGCACTGGCTGTATAAGCCAATGCCAACATTGAAATAGATAATAATATTTTCTTCATAAATTCAAAGGTTTGACGTTTTATGTTAAAAACGGAAATCTTTCTAATATATTATTCAATAGTTACTTTTTTTACGGTGTAACCATCACCCACGAGGAGGAAACCATCCTGCTCTGTCAAGAGTTGGATAGACAGGTCGGTCAGTTCAAACTCCCATGTAGCAGGTCCATCCACCATGATGTCGCCACGCTCTGGGTCGCCCTTACCAGTAAGGATGTTATTCCACCAAGAGGTAGCAGCAGTACCCTGACCATTTCCATCTACATAGACACGGAGGATGGTGCCAGCCTTCACCTTTGAGAGGAAGGTATCCTTCAAGGCATCGAATGGTGTACCCCATGTCACGGCAAACTCACCTTCCCAGGTGGTGTTCTCCATAGATGGACGTGGCTCTGTAGTTACCTTGATGATTCCGCCAGAGAACTGGTTGCCCTCACCATCTACCAAAGTGATATCATAGTCACCATTCTCCAAACCTGTAGGAGCTGTGAGCTTCAAGGCTGTGCCCTCTTCGAGAACCTCGAAGGCTACTTCCTTGCCACCTACCATTACTTTAGTAACTGTACCGAGATTCTTGCACTTATGGATAGTGGTCTCAGCACCCGGAGCTACCCAAAGCTCGACGGCATTGGTACCCAAGGCTGGGTCATCGGCAGCAGGAGTTACGGTAACTTTCAAGGTGCGGGATGTGCTCTTGCCCTTGGTGGTGGTTGCCACAATCTTCAGTTCATGATTACCTACAGGCAAAGTCTGGTCGATAGTATTACCTTCGGCAATCTGAGTGCCGTCGAGCAACCATGTCACAGTGGTGTAGTGAACTGGAGTCACCTTGATTTCCAACTTATAATTAGTCTTGCGGTCTATCTTGGAATCAGCCAAGTCGGTGTTCAAGATACGTGGATTGTCATCTTCGCTGACGGTGAAATATGGATCATCGTCAGAAGAGCAAGAAGACAAGGTAGATGTACCAGCCAGTGCGAAACCCACGGCTAAGAGCATCATCATAGCCTTCAAGACTTTTCCCTTATATTGTTTCATTGTCTTATTCATAATTATTTATTCTATTCTATTGTCCTATAAGACTTAACATTTAACACTTAACATTAAACACTACTTGCTATATCCCTTTCCGAATGGAGGATTGAAGTCTGGCTGAAGGTTTACATCAGCCTTGTCCCACCAGAGGCGCTTGTGCCAGTTGTCGGTACCACCCATGCGGTCGATGGCAGCCTTGTAGTTGGCATTGTTGTACTGAGCTTCCAACTCAGGATACTGCAAGCGGACAGGCATTGACCAATCGGAATCCGTATAAGTGAAATCTTTCTTGGTCAAGAGATCACGATTCAAGATGGCAGGATAGTCAGAGCGGCGCATGTTAGCCCAACCCTCAGAAGGGTTCATCATGTGGAGAATCCAAGCCTGGGTGTTGATGGTCTCCTTAGGATTGTCACCCAACGGATTGTTAGCAATGAACGCATCTATCTCTTCCTTGGAAATCTTGTTGGATGTAAGATAGTAGTTGTTGAGCAACTCCATGCTGGCACGAACACCAGCCTCGTAGTGACTCTCAGCATCACCACCACCAACATTCCAACCCTTGGTTGCAGCCTCAGCCTTGAGGAACTCCACCTCAGCATAGCTCATCAAGTCGCCAGGACAAGAAGGCATCTCGAAGTCGATGTTCAGGCAAGGACGACTAGCTCGGGCTATATAATCAGAGTTGGCATAAGTGTTCTCGTCAATCTCTGCATACTTCTTCAAAGTAGGAAGGTCATCCAACGTAGCTGGATTCATCCAGTCTGTGTACCAGGCTGCACCAGGGTTGCAAGGCTCCTCACCGAGGTTCTTGCTCTGGAAGTAAGCCAGGAAATCATCGGTCAAGTCGATGTTCTGCTCCTTATCTGGCTTCACCTGACTACGCTTGATATTGTAGTAGTGACGGCAGATGCGATAGAGACGAGGGTCGTTGGTATTCTGCAACTGATAGAACAAGGTAGAGCATACCATGGTAGGCGATGTGGGATCCTGACCATAGAGAATCTCTCCCAAGGCATTGGTACGGAAATCGTAATCGTTGGCTCCATCATAATAGGTAAATGGAGCATCAGCATACTTGATATAAGCATCATCGGCTGCACTGGCGATAGCACCGGCAGCCACAGCCTTCTCAAACTCCTCCTTTGCCTTCTGTGGATTAACATCGGAAATGCGCATGGCATAGCGCATACGGAGTGCATTGGCATACTTCTTCCACTGAGCAACATCACCACCCATGCTGGTGACATCACCAGAAATGTGGTCGGTACCTGTGCCAAGCTGCTTCTCGCAAGCGTCAAGTTCATCGAAGAACCAGCTGTAGAGTTCCTCTACGGTATCATACTTAGGGGTGGAGATACCTGAGATATAACCCAGACCTGCCTCCGAACAAGGCACGTCACCGTAGGTATCTGCCAAAACTGCCGTGAGATAGACACGGTGGATACGAAGTGCCGCATTCAAGTTTGCCTTGTCAGCAGAATTGTGGATGGCATCCACAAGGTTCTTGATACTGATTTCATAATAGCGGTCCCAAACTCGACGGGACATATCATCTTCTCTGAAATTAGAACCAGCGTAATTGGTTACATTCCAACCACCAGCAAAATACTGTGGAAAACCAGATATATAGTTACGGTAGGTATCCATCAGACTGAAGTCACCGTAAGTCTGCAACAAAGCTGTTGTCAACTGTGCGTTAGGGTCGAGCTCGTTCACCTTGGTCTTGTCGGTATTGATGTTGCTCAAGGTATCATCAGAGCAAGAAGTCATCGCAGTGCCGGTTGCCATCAGGGCGAAAGCCATCATCAGGCTGCTCTTACCTATATATTTCTTGATTATATTGTTCATTTTCTTACCTTATTATATATTAGAACTCTTCTAAAGAAATTGATTCATTTTTTTCGGGACTAGAACTTCACGTTCACGTTCAAACCATAACTCTTGCGAGATGGCAGGGAACCATATTCCAGACCGAGACCTGAGGTGTTGTAGCTGGAGTCTGGGTCGATGTTAGGAATGTTCTTCCAAACAATGAATGGGTTACGAGCCACGAAGGATACGGTCAAGCCCTTGACATACTTGCCCAGGATGCTCTCTGGGAAGGTATAGCCGAAAGTAATCTCACGACACTTCACGTAAGAATTGTCGTAAACGAAGGCACTCTGCACGCCATTTGCCACATGCTTCCAGTAATCTTCAGGGTTCACGGCGATGTCGTTCTTGCGATAAGTACCGTCGCCATTGTCGATGACACCCTCTACGACAAATCCTTTGCAGTTACCAGTCTCACGCCATGCGGCAAGGTCCATACCCGAAGCCTTGCGAGCCTCCTCGGAAGTGTACCACTCCTCACGGCCTGCCAATGTTCCCTTTGCCTTACCTGTCTGGTATGCAGAACGCATGGACATAGAGTAGATGTCGGCACCTACCTTCACATCGAAGGATGCAGAGAGGCGGAAGTTCTTGTAGCTGAAGGTTGAGTAGAAACCACCTGTCCAGTCCCAAGTAGAATTGCCGATGGTCTTGACCTTCTGGTCAATCTTTGGAAGACCAGTAGCTGCATCGACAACCACCTGTCCCTTGTCGTTGTAGAGGAAGTCGTGTCCACGGATAGCTCCATAGTTCTCGCCAACCTGAGCACCTACTGATACACCGCACCATGTGGCCTTGGCAAGCTCAAAATAGTCCATGCCATCTACGAGCGACTTCACCTTGTTGGTATTCTTCGAGAAGTTGACACCCAAGTCCCAAGCGAAGTCCTTGATCTGCAAGGCACGGGCATTGAGGGCAATCTCGACACCCTGGTTCTGAATCTCACCGGCATTGATGAGGCGGTAAGCATAGCCAGAGGTGGTGGTTGAAGCCAAACTCAAAATCTGGTTCTTGGAGTTCTGGTTGTAATAGGTGGCATCCAAGCCCAAGCGTCCGTTAAGGAACTTCATCTCCAAACCTACCTCGTAAGAACCTGTCATTGTAGGCTTCAAATCCTTGTTCGGCTGTGTTGAGTTGGCTATCATACCGATGGTATAACCCGAGTAGCTGTACTTGCCCGTGGTATAGTTGAGTGCCAACAGGTATGGATCGGTATCGCTACCTACCTTTGCCCAAGATGCGCGAATCTTACCATAATTGATGAACTTCTTGTTCTTGATAAACTCAGAGAAAACCAAACTACCCGATACAGATGGATATACGTATGTATTATTATTTGTAGGGAGCGTAGACGACTTATCGCCACGGAGGGTTCCCTCCAAATAGTAAGTATGCTTGTAGCCAAGGCTTGCGCTGGCATAGAGAGAGCTGATCTGTTTCTTGTACATACTCTCACGAGTGTTCTGTTCCTGATAGTTCATGATGTTCTGGATGCCATTCATCTGCTGGTTGAGACCGACGTTGGTAGTGGTCTTGTTGTTCACCTTGAAGATGTTACCACCAGCGGTAGCGTTGACATCGAAGTCGCCCCATGAGTTGTTGTAGAGGGCAAGTATCTCGGCGTTGAGTGTGCGGTTGTTGAAGATTTGGTCGGTAAGCTTTCCGGCAGGAGTTCCTGGAGTTGTCTTGGCGATGAATTCCTGGAAGTTCATGCTGTTGATGTCGGTACCGATAGTACCCTGCAACTTGAGGTGCTTGTTGATGTTCCAGATTGCCTTACCCGTAAAACGGAACACGTCCTTGTCGGATGTATTGCTGTTCTTATAGAGATCCCAGTATGGGTTCTTGTTATACTGATCGTTACCATTCCAGTTAGAGTAGTTGCCGTCGGCATCCTCATAGTGCTTCAGCCAAGCCTGGTCGTAGGTACCCGCCAGGGTCATGAGGTTCTTACCCACGTTGCTCTGAGAGTCACCAAGGGCAGGACGGTTCTTTACCTTCTCACGAGTATAGTTGGCGGTGAAGTCGAAGTCAACAGGACCTGCAGAGGTATTCACTCGGAGGTTGAAGTTGTCACGACTCATATTGGTATTTGGCAAGATATCCTTATTGCGCATATCGGTAACAGAGAAACGCATACCCGTCTTACCGGAATTAACTGAGAGGATGGCAGAGTTCTGGGTGGTGAAACCTGTGCGGAAGAAATCAGAAGCATTGTTAGGATGCATCATGAATGGACGTTCTTCGCCATCGAAATATTTGAACATGAAGTCATCGGCCTTAGGGCCCCAACTTGAGTTCGTACCAGAAGTGCTGGATGTAGGAAGCTCGCCATTGTAGCCAGCACCATATATCTCCTGGATGTCGTCCCATTTAGCCAACTGGGTATCGATAGTATAAGAACCATTGTACTCCACGGAAATTCTATCCTTCTCTGCCTTCTTAGTAGTAATCAAGATAACACCATGGGAAGCACGGCTACCATAGAGGGCAGAGGCAGCAGGACCTTTCAATACGGTCATCGTCTCGATGTCGTCAGGATTGATGGCAGAGATACCATCACCGAGGTCATAACCACCAGCTTCACCAGCACTGCCAAAGTTGGTATTATCCAAAGGCACACCATCCACCACGTAAAGAGGCTGGTTATTGCCTGCCATTTCTGTATTACCACGAAGAAGCACGCGGGTAGAACCAGAAGCACCGCCAGCGGTGTTCTGCACAACGAGACCAGCCACCTTACCTGAAAGAGAGTTGATGACGTTGGTTTCCTTCGCCTTGGTAAGTTCCTCACCTTTAACCTCCTCCAAGCCATAGCCCAAAGCCTTGCGGTCGCGCTTGATACCAAGGGCGGTAACAACGACCTCATTCAAGGCCTTACCATCCTCTTGCATCGTGATTTTCATGCCATTAGCAGCTTTCACGGTCATCGTCTTGTAACCGATATAGCTCACTTCGAGCGTTGCTCCAGGCTTGCAGTTCAACGTAAAGTTACCATCTATATCGGTAACGGCACCGTTGGTTGTACCAGCCACCTTCACGCTAGCGCCAATCAAGGTTTCGCCAGTGGCATCCACCACTGTACCCTTGATGCCTTGGTTCTGCTGAACGCTCATCGCTGCATTGTTCATCTGGGCAGCGAGAATGGCAGAAGCAGGCATCCACATCAAACCTGCACCGAGCAGGCCGAGAAACATAGTTTTCTTTCTCATAATTGATATTTTTGTTTTTAGTTTAACATTATTCTTTCCCAAAGATTCCTTCGAGAATCCAAGGAGCATTCACCTTCATACTCTTGAAACGGTCGAAGATGCCATACTTCTCAGAGCCGTTGCCGAAGTGGTTATTGTCCCAAACGAAAGTAGAGAAGCCTCGTTTGCGAGCCTCCGTAGTCAAGAACTTACAGTAGTAGGTCATGTTTTCATGCACTTTCTCTGAGTTTGACTTATAGTGATCGGTTACTCCCCACTCTCCTATTACGATACCCAGTCCTTTGTTGCTCCAGGTATTCACCGCCTTGTCGAAGAAATCCGTCATCGTCTTCTCGTTTTCTGCAGGTATCTTGCCAGCATCCTTGTAGGCATCACCCCAGTAATCGTAGGTGCAATCGCCGGCGTAGCTCCATGGCTGATAGTAGTGGAATTCCACACTCATATAGTTGTTGCCATTGCCTTCGGCATCCTTCGGAATGATGAAATCTCCATTTTCGATGCCAAACCAAGGGTTGCAAACGTAAGTCTGTAAGATGAGGTGGCGCTTGGCATTGTTGCCGCCTGTGGCACGAACCATATCCACGAATATCTGATTGTAAGCATTCTGCACTTCGAGGTTCTCGGCAGTAGGTTTGCCCCAGTTGTCCCTGATGTGAACCTCATTGGTACCGGCGAAAGCCAAGCGACTGTCATAATTGGCAAACTCAGAGGCGATATTCATCCAGAGGAGCGCAAGCTTCTGGCAGTTTTCTTCCTTATATTGATAGGTAGGACGACCTTCGAGCCATTTTTCATGATGCACATTGATGATAACCTTCAAACCGTTGTCAAGGCACCAGCCCACCACCTCCTTGATGCGAGCAATCCAAGCCTTGTCGATGCTCATCGCCTGAGCGTTGGTAATGTGGCACTGCCAACGGATTGGAATACGGATGGCATTGAAACCTGCCTTCTTCACGGCTTGTATCATCTTCTTGGTAACAACGGGATTGCCCCAGGCTGTCTCTGCATGGATAGAACCATCAGGGTTGCCAATCTGCATCGACTCACCATCCTGTCCAGGAGCTGAGCACTCGAATGCGTTGCCAAGATTCCACCCCACAACATCTTTATTCCATTGCTGGGCAGTAGGTATGGATTCGCCTACGCCATCAGAGCTGCCGGATGAGGGCAACGTACTTGCTTCGCATGAGAGACATGTGAAGACGCCTATTAAAAAGAGGCTAAATTTCAAAAAGTTCCTTTTCATTTTTATGTTTATATTGTTATTGTTTCGTTTTTTAAATAACTGTTTAACTTACGTAACAGAATCTGGTTGCAAAGATAAAGAAAAGGAACTTCCAGAGGGTTAGATAACAAACAAAAAAGGTTTCAATTCAGACATATCGTCTAAACAGAAACCTTTTCTTTGAATTTAAAACTCTAATTTACAGATACTTACTTGGAGAAACCCCAAAGTGCTTCTTAAATACAGTACTAAAGTACTTCACATTTACAAAACCGGCTTTCACAGATACATCCAGCACACTATCCCCCTGTTTCAGGAAGATTGCAGCCTGCTCCAGACGTATCAAACGCATAAAATCCTGCGGACTTTGGCCCGTAAGAGTCTTCAGCCTACCATAGAAAAGCGTTCTGCTCATCGCCATCTCTCTACAGAGTCGGTCGATATTAAAGTCTGTGTCGCTCAGATGAGCCAACACCAAACGGGTAGCTTTATCTACAAAAGCCTGGTCTTGTGGATTCAGAACAGCTTCTGCCACATTTTCGAATGTCTGGCCTTGCTTATTCAAGACAGTATCATCCTTTTTCTCTTCAGAAGTTCCAGTAGGTTCCAAGTGTTCATAGGATGAATCAGAACCCACAATCTGCTCGGAAGAAGCAGACTCAGAAGCAACCTCTCCTCTAACAAGAGCAAGGCTTCTGTCCATATAATACTGACTCAACCGGCGACGATTCTTCAAAATACTGGCAACCTTACTCGCAAGAATAGCAGTATCGAATGGCTTGGCTATATAGTCATCAGCACCAAGTCCGAGTCCCTCTATCATAAAGTCACGACCAGCCTTAGCAGTCAGCAGGATAACAGGCAGCCATGATGTTTCCTTATTTTCCTTGATGCTGCGACAGAACTCATCTCCGTGCATTCCCGGCATCATGACATCTGAAACAACGATATCACATATCCCGCCCTCTTTCAAATATTTCAGGGCAGCCTCTGCACTCTCCACATCAACTACTTGATAAGAATCACCAAAAGTCATTCTGATATATTTGCGAAGATCTTCATTGTCATCGACAAAAAGAAGTGTATCCGTTGAAACATCAGCATCCTGCAGAACCGCAGAAGACACAGTCTGGCAAGTTTCATCATGCTTATCTTCAGCTAAAGAAGATTCAGTTACAACATTTTTCTTTTCTCCAACAAGCCGGACAGAAGAATCTGTTACATTACCTAATGGCATCTTCACACAGAAAGTAGTACCCTTTCCTTCCTCACTTACGAAACTAAGCTTTCCTCCTAATTTCTCTACAAGCTTTCGTGTAAGCATCAGTCCTAATCCACTTCCCATTTCCTGAGAATTTATCGCATTAGAAGCCCTGAAGAAGGTCTTGAAGATACTCTTAATTTCGGCCTTTGGAATACCTATACCTGTATCACATACATGAATCACAGCCATCTTGCCTTCAACAGAAGCCGACAACGTAACCTTTCCACCTTGAGGTGTATATTTGATAGCATTCGAGAGAAGATTTTCCAATATCAGATCCATCATTTTGACATCAGAATGAATCTGTTGCTGCGGACACGTTTCAATACACAGTTGAATATGCTTCTCCTGAGCTGCCAATACAAACTTTTCCAACTGCACACGTAAAAGCATCGGCAATTCTATATCTTGCAGGCGAACCTGTTCGGCAGACTGCTCTACCTTTTGGAAGTCAAGCAATTCTGTAACCATCTTCAATAGTTTGTTGCCGTTGCGATGCGCCATATCCAAGAATCCACGACTTTTCTCACTCAAGCTGGAATCATTAGCCAGATTATCAAGAGGAGCCAACACGAGACTCAAAGGAGTACGTATGTTATGGGCAGTATTAACGAAGAAATTGATTTTCTCATCATAATACTTTCGCTGTAAGCGCTCTTTGTAATACTGCCAGACAAAATATAAGATGGCAGCAAAAATACAGAGATAGATAATCCATGCCCACCAGGTATTCCACCAAGGTTGGGCTATATGAATTTCCAAAGTTGTTTCTCCCAATTCTCTACCATTACTTCTGCAGATAGCCTTTACATGAAGCACATAGCTGCCCGAAGGCAAATTTACAAATCGTGCCAACTGATTAGAAGATGGTTTACTCCAATTACGGTCGTATCCTTCCAAATAATATTGATATTGGATATCATACTGGTATTGATAATTGATACTCTCGAAAGAAACAACCAGCGTATTCTCATTATGGCTAAGACTCAATTTGCATTCCTTCAACATTTCAAAGAGACATTCATTCCAATAATCAGAACGTTCGACACCTTCAACCTCAACACTATGAATACGAAGTGGAGCGGCATAATTCAAACCTTTGGCAAACATAGGAGTCAAAGCGACAACTCCATCGTTGCTGCCAAAAAGCACCCTGCCATCTGAAGTACACGCAACAGACATTCGGTTATACTCACGTTCCATTCCCTTAAAGATATTGAGGTTTACTATCTTCCCCTGTTTCATGAACGCCAATCCTTTATCCGTACTGATCCACAAATTGCCATTAATACCTTTTATAAGTCCATAAACAGTATTAGAAGGCAAAGCGTCCTGATTAGTATAACGCTTAAACTTCTTTGTCAGGAAATCATAATCATAGAGTCCTCCTCCATCCGTTCCAATCCAGATATGACGGGAATCCTGAAAAGCCATACTGTTGACAAACAAATTAATGTCTTTTTCGGGATACTGTTCAGGATAAAAGAAACGACGAGGATGCAAAGGTTCACGCTTATCAATCAAATAGCCTCCATGCGAAGTTCCTACAGCAATAAAACGCTTATCCGGTGATTCCGTGATGCATTGCACTTCGTTAACAGGCAGATAGAATACCGACTTTCCCGTTCCATTCAAATTATATTTATCTGAAGGGAAACAAGCCATATCTCCATCCAAACATCCCACCCAAATATTACCATCGCTATCAGTAAAAAGACTGAATACGTAATCACTCTTCAACATTCCTGTTTCCACAGAATAAGCAGGCATACTAGTGCCATCAGCATGAACCTGATATACGCCATTACCATAGGTACCAACCAGAATTCTGCCGTCTACAGTCTGACAAATCGTAAGCGCCACCTTATTATATAATCCATGATGCCAAAGACGAGTCTGCGCATCATAGACACTTACTCCTTTATCTGTGGCATACCATATTTTCCCATCACGGCTTTGGAAAACATCGTTCACACAATTATCTATCAGTGATTGATTGTTGAGATATTCATGTGTGATATATTCCAATGTATGTTTCATCGGTATTGCCAAATCTACTCCTCCCGAGTAAGAGCCTGTCCATAAATCGCCGAAACGATCGCAGCACAAGGTATATAATCCATTACCATTCAGCACGTTACCCGGACGTCCGTCTGTATCAAGCAAGAGCTTGGTTTGTTTATTCGAACTGTCATAAGCATATATTCCAGCTCCATCTACAGCCATCAGAAGAGTCTGCTTATCATATAAAATGATTGAACGTACGGGAATTTTAGGAATGTTTTGCAAAGATTGGAAATCAGCAGATGTTATCAGCTTCCAAGTACGATCATCCATCACTTTAACTCCTTCGTGAAAAGTACCCAGCCAGATACGATGTCCCACAATATCATGATAAGAGGATACTACAGAACTGCCACTAATCTTCTTTTCTAACTTCCGGGCAGGCATCGAATAGCAATAAACATCTTTAAATGTTCCTATCAAGAGTTTCTGACCTATAAATTGGATATGATTAATATAGGTATTTTTCAATACAAACCTACCCTTAGCTGTCTCCCGAACTATCTCCTTTCCATCAGTAGCTGCTGATAAGCAATAAATGCCTCTATCCATAGCTAACCAGAAATTGCCCTTTCCGTCTACCAACAGTTCGTTCAACACGATACTTCCACCTAAAATATTCTGAAGATTACATTTCAAGACAAACGTATCTTTCCTCTTATCATATATATACACCTTTCCCTTGTTGTCGTAGGCGTAAATCAGATGTTGCGCATCCTTAGTCAGTTTAATACTTCTACCACAAGCATCACTATACGGCATCTCTGTGTATAAAGTATAATTGGTAACTTGTTGCCCATTATATCGGTCAACTCCACGCTTAGTACTTATCCACATGGCACCATCCTCTGCCTCGACAATAGAATAAACTCGAGGGCAGGAAAGACCATTGTCAGTATTGAGATTGGAAAGCATGAACATATTTCTGGAAATATGCGCATATGCCTGAAGAGCCGATGCCAACAGCAACAATATAATCAGAGTGCAGGATTTATATCGTTTCATAATTCATTCATTGATCTTATTTGGAGACAAAGATAATACAAAAAAATGAAAAACAAATAGAATAATGAGATAAAATGAAAAAAATCTATTATCTTTGCAAGATATTAATATAAAGATATAGACTATGATCAAAAGATTATTATCCTTTCTAGACGCATCGCCAGTGAATTTCCTGGCAGTAAAGAATATCTCCGAGGATTTGGAGAAGAACGGGTTCCGCCGTATGAACCCACAGGAGCCTTTGGGCAAGATTGAAGCGGGTGAAAAGTTCTTCGTTACCAAGAACGATTCTTCCATCTACGCCTTCCAAATCGGAAAGAAGCCTTTGGCAGATGCCGGTTTCCACATGATCTGCGCCCACTGCGATTCGCCTACCTTCCGCATCAAGCCAAATGCTGAGATGCTTTGCGAGGGCGGTATCGTAAAACTGAATACCGAGGTTTATGGTGGTCCTATCATGTCAACCTGGTTCGACCGTCCGCTCACCCTGGCAGGTAGAGTTATCGTGAAGGGCGAGAATGCGATGAATCCCCAGACGCTCCTTCTTCATGTGAAGCGCCCATTGCTGCAGATCAGCAATCTCGCTATCCACTTCAACCGTCAGGTGAATGATGGTGTGAAGTTGAGCAAGCAGAAGGATGTACTCCCTATCCTCGGCATCATCAATGATGAACTGGAGAAGGGTAACCTCCTGATGAATGTGATAACCAACGAACTGAATATCCAGAAAGAGGATGTTCTTGATTTCGATCTCTATCTGGCTGATGCCACTCCAGCCTGCACCTTCGGTGTACACGATGAGTTTATCTCTTCAGGCAGACTCGACGACCTGTCTATGTGCTGGGCTGGTGTAGAGGCGATGATTGCAGCAGATGCCAATGATACCACCCAGGTTCTCGCCATCTTCGATAATGAAGAGACGGGGTCCCAGACCAAACAGGGAGCCGGAAGTCCATTCCTTTCATATATGCTCCATCGCATTGCCCTGGCACAGAGCCATACAGAAGAGGCTTATTATCAGGCAGTAGAGCGTGCCTTCATGATTTCAGCCGATAATGCGCATGCCTGGCATCCTAACTATAGCGAAAAATTCGACCCTACGAATCATCCTAAGTTGGGCGGTGGTCCGGTCATCAAGTTCAATGCAGCCCAGAAGTATGCGAGCGATGCTGTATCAGCAGCCATCTTCGCCAACATCTGCGATGCTGCCGGTGTACCATGCCAGCGTTTCGTAAACCACAGCGATGTAGCAGGTGGCAGTACATTGGGCAATATCCTCGCCTCTTCCATCCCATTGAAGGGTGTGGATATGGGCAATGCCATCCTCGCTATGCACAGTTGTCGCGAAACCGGTAGCGTTATCGACCACGAATATTGCGTGAAGGCTTTCACCAAGTTCTATCAGTTGTAAGCAATCCCGATTTATCTCTTCACTCTTCACCTTCTCGCCCGTAACCCCTCTGCTTATCGGGGTTTCGGGAGGTGAAGAGTTTTCTTTATCTCTTCACCCACTCTTCACCCCTCTTCACCCATTTATCTTTTTTCTCATTAAAAATTATTTAAAAATCAGTTTCTCCGTTCTATCAGCCAGGAAAAGAGGGATGTTGATAAAGGAATCATCCCTCTTGAGATTAAGCATCGAATATCTGATGCGCAAACCAGGTGAGTACCTTTTGTTATACTCTATCAAACTACGCCCCGTGACACTGGTACCCGACTTCACTTCCACCGGAATAACTTCCAAACCACGCTGAACAATAAATTCCACTTCTGCTTTATTACCCGAAGTCCAATAATGGGAACAATTAACGCCATTAGCCACTAGACTCTGAAGAATATAATTCTCTGCCAAAGCGCCCTTATATTCTTTAAATATAGGATTATCAACCAGATAAGCCTCAGGACTCAAATCAGCAAGCACTCTCAATAATCCCACATCAAGACTATAAATCTTGAAGATGCTCAAATCTTCATACGATTTCAAAGGAACTTGCGGAGTAGAGCACAAGCTTACCTTATATATCAATCCCGCATTTTTAAGCCATGTAAGAGCATCCTCATATTCCCTCGCTCTTGCACCAGGACGAACCAGCTGATAAACAAACTTTCTATTTTCCTTAGCCAACTGTGACGGCAAAGACTTCCAAACATGCGAAATCCTATTAGCCAGTAAAGGCGTAGCATGTTTCACAAAGTCCAAGGAATAATCTTGCAAGATATTACGTAGAGTTGTTTCCACGCCACTCAGATCCTTTTCTATCATCTTCATTGCCGCAGCTGGCATTCCACCAGATATACGATAGGCAGTAAATGCCTGAGAAAGTCTATCAAAAAAAACGTCAGGAAGAGGTTCCAAGCTATCTATTGACATATAATATTGGTAAAGCCTTTCATCTCGCTGCTCCAAAAACTCAGAAAAAGTGACAGGATACATATTTATATGGTCAACCTTACCCACAGGAAACGAAAAGCCTTGATGACCAAAAGCCAACCCCAAAAGAGAACCAGCACAAGCCACAACATATTCCGGCGTCTTTTCGCAGAAATATTTCATTGCGCTAATGGCTTCCGGACAGTCTTGTATCTCATCAAGAATAAGCAAAGTCTTCTGAGGCAAAATAGGTTCTGAAGTAAGATATGACAATTGCTCGAGGATTTGCAGCGGGTTCTTGGTCTTGCGAAAGATATCGCAGACTCCCTCTTCTTCATTGAGACTAAAATATGCGCAATGCTCAAAATATTCTTCTCCGAACTTCTGAAGTACAGAAGTCTTTCCTACTTGTCGAGCGCCCAGCATAATCAATGGCTTACGGTCTTTTTTAGCTCTCCATTGTTTTAATTCTTGAATAATTATTCTATTAAACATTTTTTAGCACCTCCATCGTTAAAGTGCGGAAAATGTGTAAGTTTACACATTTCTGATACTTCTTTTGTGAAATTCTCCACATTTTTCACACTTGAGTTTTATTTTTCATCGCAAAGATACTAAAAAAGCGACAAGCAAACAAGCATTTACTACATTTTTAACCAACTTTATTACATCATTTACTGAGCCCACTTTAAAAAGGGGCTCAATATATTATTCTTTTCCTTTTATCGTTCCTAATTCTTTCACATTCTTCTCAAATTCATTTCTTTCACCAATAGCTCCATTACGCAGTTTTGCCCGATAATTGTATATCGTATTAACTGCATAATGAAGGAATTCTGCTATCTTCGTACTGTCATCAATACCCAGTCTTATCAAGGCGAATACTCTCACCATTGCCGGAAGTTTCGCAGCATCAGTAAGATGGATTTGTGCCTCCGGCTTCAGAAGGCTATTGAGGTCTTCCACGAAATCAGGGAACAGATGCAGGAAGACCTTATCGAAATTTGCATAGAGTTCTCCCAACTCGTGTTCCTTCAGTTCACTGCTTCTCGTCATTGAATAAAGTTCCTGATATTCACGGTTCTTTACCATTTTATTGACATGGAGACGCAACTTATCCAGTTTATCTATATAATGAGAACATGCTCCCAGGAACTGACCAATATATTCTTCCTTCACACCATTTGACTCATACAGTTTATCATTTGGCATCTGCCAAGATTATCGTTAACACGTTAATACGCATGCAAAAGTACAAATTTTATTTTTAAATGGAGGGGAGAAATGGGGAAAAAGTGAATAAAAGGACGAAAAAAAATGGTTTTATTTATCGGGAACAGCAGACTGGCGAAACTAGAACAGCAGACTAGCGATAGGCAGAACAGTGGGCTGTCTGAGCCAAACAGCGAATGAAAACCAGTTTGCCAGGTTTTTCTATAACCGAAATATCATACCGGTTACGGCTGATATCAGAAAAGAAGAAGAAAAATTGATTTTACTCTTCACTCTTCACCCAATCGCTGGGAATGCCTTTATATAAAGGGGGTTCGAGAGGTGAAGAGTGGGTGAAGAGAGGTGAAGAGTTACAAAAAACTCTTCACCCTCCGCAATGCCTTTATATAAAGGGGGTTCGAGCTATCGGGTGAAGAGTGAAGAGTTTTTGGCTATTCCATTGCCTCATATCCTTTATTCTGAACCAACTTACCATTGAAGGCAAGGCTCCGCTGAGGTATCGGGAAGACGATGGAACAGGACGAGAGAGCGGACTGAACAGAACGGCGAAGATGCGATGACTTGAGGAACTTGCCGAAACGGATAAGGTCCTGACGGTGACAGGTTTCGCCCGCCAGCACAACCTGACGGTCTTCCAGAATATTGGCAAGCGATGACTTGCGCGCAGGCAAACCGGCATGCGCACGAACCATATTATACTCTGCCCTGCCATCCCCATCGTTGCGCTCCATCGCCTCAGCCTTCATCAGCAACACATCGGTATAGCGGAAACGGAAAAGAGGTTTGGCTGGCCGTGGATGCAGAACAGAATCAGCCTCATCCATCAGCAGCGCATCTTCCGGCATCTGATAACGCACAGAACTGTTGAAGATTTCATCCTCCTCTAAACTGCAGCCCTCATCAGCCAATCTATTGCAATAGAAGATGCAGGTTTCCCATGCATTCAATATTCTGCTGCGGTTCTCACTCGCCTTGCCGCCCGTAATGAGCGAGGCGCCATCGGCAGTACGCACCATAAATTCCAGGTCCCTACCCTTCGGACGCTTCCTGTAACCCTGCGCCCAATCATTGTACATATAGATTTCAGCATTCAGCGCCAGTTTAGCCAGCAGGAAGTTGACCACAGGCTGCGTGATGCGCCCATAATGAGAGCCTTCCTCCAAACTTGACGTCTGAGGAAGATAAGGCAACACCTGCTGCAATTCGCTGAAGATGAAATGGAAGATTTCGCTCCGTTCGCTCTGAGCCGACAGCTTTTCATCGGTAACCGAAGAGCCCGAAGCCGGTTCATAGATGAGCGATTCTGCTGAAGACAGGAGTACCGGAATTCTGCCATACAAATCCATCGCCTCATAATACATCATGGCTCTGATGGCACGCACCTCAGCCTTGAACTGCGCCTTCTGGTTATCGGTAAGCCGTACTGACTGTAAATCTATCATATCCAGCGACTTGTTGCACATGCCGATAGTCCGATAAAGATATTGCCAGGAAGAATAAAGCTGCTCATCATCAGGAGAAAGAGAAAGCAGACTGTCAAGACGCTGAATATCGCAGATGCCTTCCCCATCTATCGTTCCACCCATAAAATCATATAAAGGAGCTATGGTCGTATCGAATATTTCAGACGCAGAACCATTGCTGCCACCCCCATCGAGCTGATCCTTAGGATGCTCATTCAAGCACGATGAGAATGCCAACAGGGTCAGGAAAGAGATGACCCACGTGAACAAATGTGAAATATACCGTCTCATAATCCTATCACATGAAGTTTAGGTTTCAAACTGTAAGGACTGCGAATAACTGCAATCCGACTGCAAATATAAGAAAAAAGAATGATAAAAGGACACAAATATAGTAAAAATCTACGTAAATTTTGCGGGATTAAAATTTATTTGTACCTTTGCACCCGGTTAGCAGAGAGCTAACTAAGGGGTGCTACCGCCGGAAAAGAGAAAAAAGCGGATGCTGAGAATATACCCATCGACCTGAACCAGGTAATGCTGGCGTAGGAAAATAAGGCACATTCCCCCCTTATATGATGTTTTTAATTTAAATAAATGAAAAGATTCAACGGGATCGCACTCAGTGTAGCGTTTTGCTCTTTGGCAAGCCAGGCTGCACTGGCACAGACAAAAATCGACACCTTGAAGGTGCAGAATTTGAATGAAGTGATTGTAAAAGGCGTACGTGCCGCAAAGGAAGCTCCATACGCCGTGGCTAACATCAGGAAATCAGAACTCAAACAATTCTCTTGCTCAGGTCAGGAATTGCCATTTCTCCTTTCTCGTACACCGGGCATCCTCGCCTGGAGTGAGAACGGTATCGGCACCGGTACTACCTATATGCGCATTCGTGGCGCTGCCGGAAGCCGCATCAATGTAACACTCGACGGAGTGGCTCTCAACTCACCGGAAGACCAGACCGTTTTCTGGGCTAACATGAACAGTTATTCTTCGCTCCTGGGCAGCATCCAGGTACAGCGCGGCGTAGGTTCTTCTACCAATGGCGACGGTGCCTTCGGTGGAAGCATCTCTATGGCTACAGCTGCTCCTTCGCTCACCCCTACTGCAGAAGTTACCGGTTCTTTCGGTTCTTACAATACCTATCATACAGGCGCCAGCTTCTCTACAGGTCTGCTCGGCAAGCATCTGATTTTTGACGGTGCTTATCACGAGACAGCTACCGACGGTTATGTAGACGGTACAGCAGGCCGCTCAGGTTCTTACTATGGCGGACTGACCTGGCTGAGCGATAACTTCAAGGTAAGCTACAAGAACATCGGCAACTTCGAGAAGACCGGTCAAGCTTGGAACGGTGTGCTGGGCGGAGATTACAACTCTAACTTCACCCTCCTTGAGGATGGCATCCGCACCTATAAAGATATGTATAAGGCAGGTCTGGATAAGTTTAACGTGCTGACAGGTGATTTGGTTCGCAACGGCAAGGGCGATTATACCATCACTCCTTATACCCTGCGCGACGGAAGCAAATGGGACAAGACTACTGATAACTTCTATCAGAACCACAACATCCTTTCGGCTACCTGGACACCTGGCAGCCACTGGAGCCACAGCCTCTCACTGCATTATACCTATGGCTACGGCTACTACAAGGAGTTTAAGAACAACGCCAAGTTTGCCAAGTTCGGACTCGTTTACAAGGATGCAGAAGGCAAGAAGGTTAAGAAGTCTGACTTCATCCGCAAGAAGGGACTCACCCAGCATACCTACGGCATGGTATACAATACCAACTACAAGGATGAGCACTGGGATGTTATCGGCGGATTGAACCTGCAGCAGTTCCGCGGTAACCACTGGGGATACCTTACTTATATCGCCAACCAGGATGCCGAGAAGAAATTCTTCGGCAGCAACGGCCAGTATAAGTACTATGATTCTGATGCCCACAAGTATGACTACAGCGCCTTCGTCAAGGCAAGCTATCGCTTTGCAGACTACTGGAATGCCTTCGCTGACCTGCAGTATCGCCGTGTAGAATACAAGACCGACGGTATCAACGATAAATTTATCGCCCAGGCAGATGGCAGCTACAAGAACCAGGAGCTGAACATCAACGAGAAGTACAACTTCTTCAATCCTAAGGCAGGTATCAGCTTCAACAAGGATGGCCACAAGGCATATGCATCTGTAGCCTACAGCAACCGCGAGCCAGAGCGCAACAACTTTACCGACAACTTCAACTATCCATTCCCTAAAGAGGAGAAGTTGCTCGATGTAGAGTTCGGCTATCAGTATCAGGGCGACAACTGGCATGCAGGCGCCAACTTCTACTATATGGATTATGACAACCAGCTGGCTCAGACCGGACAGTTGAGTGACATCGGCGAGGCGCTGACCACCAACATCAAGGATTCTTACCGTATGGGTGTAGAGCTGACAGCCGGCTGGGCACCATTGTCATGGTTGTCTGTAGAAGGAAATGCCGCTTTGAGCAAGAACAAGATTAAGGACTTTGATGAGTATGTAAGCAACTGGGAAGACGACAAGAAGCCAGGCGTAGTACATTACAACAACTCAACCCTGTCTTATTCTCCATCAGCTATCCTGAACGGATTCATCGATATCCACTATGCCGGTTTCTCAGCTACCTGGCACACCAACTTTGTAAGTCGCCAGTATATTACCAATACAGAAGACCGCGACTTCTCACTGCCATGCTATTCACAGAGCGACCTGAGCCTGAACTACAGTGCTAAGGTAACCAAGGCACTCGGCATCAAGGAGATAAGCTTCGGTGTAGACATCAACAATATCTTCAACCGCCACTATGCAGCCAGCGCATTCACCTGGGGCAATGCTATCGGTTACGGATATACATTGGACAACCGATTCAAGCAGATAGCCTACATCCCGATGGCAGATACCACCTGGATGACGCATCTTACATTGAAGTTCTAATCAGAAATCATCATGATGGATTATATTGCATCACATGGTTTAGACATCTTTACCACGGTACTCGGACTGGTTTATATCCTGTTGGAGTACCGTGCCAGTATCTGGCTTTGGCTGGTAGGCATCATCATGCCTGCCCTGGACGTATGGCTCTATTGGAGTCATGGTCTTTACGGCGATGCGGGTATGGCGGTCTACTATACGATAGCCGGTATATATGGTTATGCCGTATGGAAATATGGCAAGAAGCACAACCAGAAGGAGAAAGAAGAACTTCCGATTACCTATATGAAGAAGTCGCTCTATCTCCCTACTCTTCTGTTCTTCCTGGCAGCCTGGGGCATCACCTATTATATACTGATAACTTTCACCAACTCTACGGTTCCTCTGCAAGACAGCTTCACCAATGCCCTGAGCTTTGTGGGGCTCTGGGCGCTGGCACGCAAATATATCGAGCAGTGGTTCTTCTGGATTATCGTAGATGCCGTTTGCTTCTATCTCTATATCGTCAAAGGCATCCCATTCAAGGCAGGACTTTACGGTCTCTACGTCATCATCGCCGTAGCCGGATACTTTAAATGGAAGAAGATGATGATAAAAAAGAGTTGATAGTTAATAGTTCAGATATTATAGACGGAAAAAGGAAGCCAAGGCAAAAACAAACTTGCCAGGCTTCCTTTATTTCATTTATATAAACAAGAACCACTATACCAAGGTTCCGCGCTTAAACTTATCCTATCAGCGAAAAGCACATCCTTTATGCCCTTTTCACCTTTAATCCGTTTTCGATACTAACCAGTTCATCGCTGAATCCAGCATCAATCTTCAGTCTTTCTTCCACTTTTGAACAACTGTGGATAACTGTGCTATGGTCACGATTACCAACGAGTTTGCCGATTCTCGAAGCAGGCATTTTGGTATATTTCTGTGCCAGATACATCGTTACCTGTCTTGCCACGACATAATCACGCTTACGGCTCTTGCTGTTCACGGCAGTAACCGTTACATTATAATGATGGCAAACCGTTTCAACAATGTCATCGATGGTGAGCGGCTTATCATCCACCTTCACCGCACGCTTGATGACGCGCTCGGCAAGACGGATATCAATGCTGCTGTTATAAACAATGCTGTAAGCCAGAAGACCATTGATGGCTCCCTGCAAATCGCGCACACTTCCGTTACAGGTCTGGGCGATGAAAGAGATGACATCTACCGGAATCTTCAAACCGTCACGACGGATCTTATTGCTCAGGATATCCACACACAACTGGATATTCGGCTTCTCCAACTCGCAGACCAGACCACAAGAGAAACGGGTGAGCAAACGGTCTGGCATATCCTTCAACTCTACCGGAGGGCGGTCGCTCGCCAGGATAATACGCTTTCCGTTGCGGAAAAGGTGGTTGAAGATATGGAAGAAGGTATTCAGCGTCTTCGCCTTACCAGCCCACTCCTGGATATCATCCACAATCAGCATATCGATAGACTGATAGAAGTTGATGAAATCATTGCTCGCATTATGGAGCACAGCATCAGTATACTGGGTCTGGAAAAGACGGGCACTCACATAGAGCACACGCTTCTGAGGATACATCTGCTTCGCTTTCAGACCGATGGCATTCACCAGATGCGTCTTACCGCTACCCGAAGGTCCGTAAATGAACATTGGGTTAAACTGGGTGGTGTTGGGATGCTCGGCAATAGACAATCCTACGGAACGAGGCAGCTTGTTGCTGTCACCCTCCATATAATTGTTGAAAGTAAGTTTCGGGTCTAACTGTGTATCAATGTCTTCCTGCTGCTGGGGAGCGACAGGCTGGGCAGCCGTCTGCTGGGCACGCTCACGAGTTTGCTTTGCCATATCAGCATCGTCTGGATCTGCCTCTATATCTTGAGAAAGCTTATGCTCCTTATCGGTTACAACACGATAAGTGAGACGGATTCCTTCACCAAAATTACGATGCAGCACCTTACTTAACAAGTCAACAAAGTTCTGTTCCAAGTACTCGTATACGAACGGACTCGGAACCTGCACCAACAAAGTCTTTGTCGACGGCTTGTACGATTCAAAGACGATTGGCTTGAACCATGTGTTATATTGCTGCTCTGTTACACTGTCCTTTATGAGCAAAAGACTGTTGTCCCAGAGGGCTTTTGGACTTGCTAACATTGATTACTTATATTATTAATACTTTAATTCACAAATGACGGGACGCACCAAAAGATGCGAAATCACGTGCAAAGTTACAAAAAAAATAGGAGAAATGCAAATCCCCTTATTTAAAATATTTTAATAGATAGTCTTTAAATTACTGAATACCAAACACTTGTCTAAAATACAAATATAGCAGACTGAAAATCAGTGAAACAATAATGTAACGTCCCCGAAACGGCTAACAAACAAACAGTTTGCGAGTCATTTCGGGGCGTGAAACATACCGAATCTTATTTAGACTAAATTTATTTAGCTCAAACTCTTTTTACTTGTCTTTTCTGCCGAAAACAGAGAAATGGACATAGCGTTTCGGATGTGCCTTCAAGTCGATAACCAAGGAGTCGGCATGACTCATGGTTGACGTCAGATTGTCGTACAGTTTGGTATCGTTCATCAGCAATCCGAGGCTGCCCTGGTTGCTGTTCAGCTTCTCTGTAAACTGATGAGCACTCTCCAAAGTCTGGTTCACCTTGTTCAAAGTGCCCTGCACATCAAGACTGGCCAGATTAGCTGTGAGGCGGTTGGTATTATCCAGCACGCCATTTGCCTTTCCAATCATACCCGGAACCTGTTTGTTGAGTCCTGCCATCAGGGTATTCAGTTCACGTGTAGAAACGGTGAGGTTGCTTGTGATGGTTTCCACATTATGCAGCGAAGCAGCCAGAGCCGGGTCAGCCAGCAGCGCATTCACGCTGGTAAGGATAGAATCCAACTTAGGCAACATCTTTTCCACTACCGGAACCAGGTTGGCAGCCTTATCCATCATGCCTCCGTTTACAGCACCCGGAATGATACCTCCCGGTTCTACTCTTTCGCGCGGATTGTTTGCCAGAAGCAGATTCACCTGCAGGTTACCCATCAAGTCTTTTACTATTTCGGCTTTACTGCCCTGCGGGATTCTCAAATCCTTGATAATATCCACCTTTACTTTGATAGGACCATTCTCCTTGTAATCATATTCCAAACCATCCACGATACCTACCTTATAACCATCCGCATAAATAGGCGTAGAGGCACCCAGTCCCTGGATGTCATCAAACGTCATATAGTAGGCGTTGTTGGTAGAGAACAGATTCATGCCTTTCAGAAAATTGATTCCGAAATACATAATCAAAATACCGACAATAGCTACAAGAGCTATCTTGATTTCTTTTGTTAGCTTCATATTTATCTCTTTATATATTCGTGCTTATATCTTATCCTTACTCAGGTCAATCAGCGGTTTCTGTTCTGTTTGAACTCACGTATAGCCTGATTCACATCATATTTCTTTCCATTCTTGAAAGCTATGATGAAAGCTTCCGGGAACTTCTCGGCAAGCGTCTTGCGCAAGCGGAAAATCTCATTATAGTTGGTAGAAGCTCCCATCGTATATTTCACCATATTGCCTTCCTGATAACTGTCATAACCGGTTTCGCCCTTAAAATGGGCATCGCCCTTGCGGAGCGTGCGGTTGCTGACAAATATCTGGAGCTTGAAGACAGGCGCATCGACTACATTGGCTTTCTGCTGTGCCGGCTTGTTCTGAGCTACAGTTCTTTTCTGTTGCGTCTGTCTGCTCTGCTGAGCCGGCTTATCCTGCGGGTTCTGTCTTCTGTTCTGCTGAACCGTTTTAGCCTTTGTTGCTCTGGTTTCCACCTGCTTCACCGTTCTTCTCGGCGCAGTATCCGCCTCCTCAGCACGGCGCTCGTCCTTCTCCTGTTTCGTATCAGAAACTATCTTGGCAACCGGCACCGATTCTGTATCCGCAGCCCGATAAGGAACCGAGATGGATTTATCGTATTTATTGCGATATTGCGCAAAACCTTCGTAGATGCCTCGGGCGATATCATCCACCCTGCTGGCATCGTTGAGCAATCTTTCTTCATCGGCAGTAGTGATGAAACCGAGCTCTATCAGACAGCTAGGCATCGAGGTTTCTCTGAGAACCAGGAATCCTGCCTGATGCACACCCTTATCCGGACGGTTGGCACGGGAACATACCTTTCGCTGAATATTGCGCGCCAGTTCTACGCTTCTCTCCATATTCTTACCCTGTATAAACTCGAAGATGATGTAACTCTCAGAAGATCGCGGGTTGAAACCCTGATAGGTCTGCTGATAGCCCTTCTCCATCGAGATAACGGAGTTCTCTCGCATAGCCACATCGAGATTATCCTTGGCACGGTGCATACCGAGCGTATAGGTTTCAAAACCGCGGGCTATCTTACCGGCTGGCAGCGCATTGGTATGTACCGAGATAAACAGGTCGGCATTGGCGCGGTTAGCAATGTTGGCACGCTGTTTCAGAGGAATAAAGACATCCGTCTTGCGGGTATAGATGACTCTCACATCCGGCATATTGCGCTCAACATATTTGCCAAACTGCAATGCCACAGAGAGATTGATATTCTTTTCTTTGGAAATAGCACCAAGTGCGCCCACATCATGACCGCCATGACCTGGGTCGATAACGAGCGTGAAACGGCGGTTGGAGCCTGTCGCTGTCAGCACCAACATACACAATAGGGTCAATATGAGTGTTATTTTCTTCAACATATCTTTCTGATGATTTTGCAAAATTACTACTTTTGTATCAGAAAACCTAAATCTACTATAAAGTTTTATCATTTGTTAATACAACTTCTACCCCTGCGCCGTCACAATCTGCTCCAAAAGGAGGATTAACTTTGGTAATGGCGAGTTGTATTTTCTGAATAGTCGGATATTCTGCAAAGAGTCGCTTTCCTATCCTTCCGGCTACATGTTCCAGCAGTTTGCTAGGTATCTCCATCTCCTGTTTCACGAGTTCATAGAGTTCTGCATAGTTGAGGGTTCCAGCCAGTTCATCGGTTTCCATGGCTCTGGAGAAATCATAGCTCACATCCAGATTCACCACATAATCGTTGCCCACCTGGGTTTCCTGTGGCAGAACGCCGTGATATGCATGGAAACGGACATTCTTCAAGTATATCTTACTACGGAAAAGCATAGTTTATATCAGTTTCTATCTTGGGGATTAGGATTCGGAATCACTATCATCGTAAAGTTTCATCAGGCTACCATCCTTCAGATATCTCTTCAGGGCTGTCACAACACCTTTCTTCCAGGTATTGATGTTATCTGAAGTAAGCTGGAGCTGATAAACGAGTTTGATGACATGTTCGATAGGCATACGGTAGCGCAGCACACCGGAAATCAGCTTGGCATAGTTCCAGTATTCAGGATTAAACTTCTCGCTCAATCCCTCAACCGTAATCTTATATCCTCGCTTGTTCACAAACTGGAAGTCGTATCGCTTCAAGCCTCCATCCAGAATGGTCTTCACGATCTTGCCTTTGCTTACAGATTTAGGCAGCATGATACCCTCGTCCTCATCCTGCAAACCCGTGAAGATTTCGTATGGATGACCGTCGAGCAGTCCTACAAGAGCCACCCATTTCTCCTTATTATTCTGGAATCGCACCACATCGCATTCCAGTTCTCGAGGTCGCACCTCCATTACTTCAGGAGAGAAAACAGGAAGATGAGTTTCCTCTGAAACAACATTGGCTATCTGATCATAGAGTTTATTCCAATCAGACTGTTCTACATGATAATTCTGATGAAGTGTTGCCAGATCAGCATTCAATTCATCTATAAGAGCCTTGGAAGCCTCTTCAAAAGTCATATTTTCAATATATTCCATATCAAACGTTTCATATTTAGGTGCAAAATTAAACTTTTATTTCTAAAATCTGAAACGTTTTGGCATATATTTCACTAAAAAAGTGAAAGAAAGACAACTTTTTGGGAAACTTTCACTAACTTTGCAGCAAAAATAGGGTTCTGAAATGAAACAGAACTCCTATATATATAATAAGGTATAATGATAAAATAAAAAAGATATGGAATCGATTAAGAACAGAACAAGCATCAGAAAATATGCTGAGAAGGAAGTATCTGAAGAACTTCTGAACCGCCTTTTGGAAGAGGCAGAGCGCACCCCGACAATGGGAAACCTGCAGCTTTACAGCGTTGTGGTAACAAGAAGTGAAGAAGGAAAGAAGGCGCTGGCACCAGCCCACTTCAACCAGCCAATGGTAACAGAAGCCCCGGTCGTCCTCACCATCTGTGCTGATTATCGCCGCACAAGCCTCTGGGCAGAGAACCGCAAGGGAACCCCGGGCTATGACAACATTCTCTCTTTTATGAATGCAGCTACCGATGCCCTTCTCTTTACCCAGACCTTTACCAATCTGGCAGAAGAGGCTGGCTTGGGTACTTGCTTCCTCGGAACCACAGTTTATATGCCAAAGATGATCATCGACACCCTGAAGCTCCCTAAGCTCGTAATGCCAGTAGCCACATTGACCATCGGATGGCCGGCAGAACATCCAGCTCTGAGCGACCGTCTCCCTCTGCGCAGCATCATCCACCACGAGCATTTCGAAGATTACACCCCAGAAAAGATAGATGACTTCTATGCAGAGAAGGAAGCTCTGGAAGAAAACAAGGAGTTCGTTCGCATCAACAACGTAGAGACCCTAGCCCAGGTTTTCACCGACATCCGATACACAAAGAAGGATTGCGAGGCGATGAGCCAAGGTTTCCTCGAAGCCATCAAGCAGCAAGGATTTATTTAAAGGTAAAAAAGTAAAAAGGTAAAAAGGTAAAAAAGCCTTAACCCTTTATAACCCCATTCCCTCGTAAATTTATATAGCCCCTGGTGTGTTATTACATCAGGGGCTTTTAACATTACGGGGGACCTGCGATGGAATCGCAGGGAACGGGGGCGCAAAGAGGGAGAGGGGCTTTTTACCCTTTTACCTTTTTACTTTTAAAGAAGGCTTTTTTTACCTTTTTACCTTTTTACTTTTTTACCTTTTCATTATTCTACAACGATTGGCTTGTACTTAGGAACCAATGCCTTCATGATGCACCAGCCTACGAGGTAAGCAACACTACAGATGCAGAATACAATCATGTAGGCACCTGGCTTGCCATCGAAGCCCATGAAGCTGAAGTCTGAACCCAGACCATCTGCATAGGTGAAGAGCATACCGGAACCCTTGTTGATCAGGAAGGAACCGATACCACCTGCCATCGCACCAATACCGGTGATAGTAGCTACAGTTGACTTAGGGAACATATCACCGATGGTAGAATAGAGGTTAGCTGACCATGCCTGATGACCTGCACCGAGCAAACCGATGATGATAGCTGGCCACCATGCACTGTACTCACCCATAGGCTGGGCAATCAGACCGAGCAATGGGAAGCAAGCGAAAATCAACATCGCACGCATTCTGCCGATATATGGATTCATACCCTTCTTGTCAACAAAGTAGGTTGGCAAGTAACCACCACCAATACTCAATACGGTTACAATAGCATAGAGAGTGAAGATGAGGGCGATACCCATACCTGAATCTGAAGAATAACCATACTGGTCAGAGAAATAAGCTGGTGCCCAGAAGAGGAAGAACCACCAAACACCATCAGTCATCAACTTACCAACGATGAATGACCAGGTCTGACGGTAGCTGAAGCACTTCAGGAAACCGATAGTTTTCTCCTCAGCGGCAGTTTCTGTCTCTTTCCCAGCCTCAATCTTTTCGAGGTCCTCATCCTGTTCAATATAAGTAAGCTCGGCCTTGTTTACATACTTGCTGTTAGATGGTTTGTCATAGAGCCATACCCAGAGGCCCATCCATACGTAACCGAGCACACCGATGATGATGAAGGCCCATTCCCAGCCCATGCTGCGAGCCAACAAAGGAATGGTAGCTGGAGCTGCCAAAGCGCCTACTGAAGCACCACTGTTGAAGATGGCGGTAGAGAAAGCACGGTCTTTCTTAGGGAAATACTCTGCTGTTACCTTGATGGCTGCAGGGAAGTTACCTGCCTCACCCACAGCAAGAATCAGACGGCAAGAGAGGAACAGCCATACACTGATTGTAGCAATCGCTACAGCTGCATCACTACCAGCCTGTACCATGCGGAGCGCCTCGATAGAATCATATCCTTCCATCTGCATAGCTACCCAACCGCAACCGGCGTGCATCACAGCACCTGTTGACCATACGAAGATAGCGATGAGATAACCTTTCTTGGTGCCCATCCAGTCAACGAACTTACCTGCGAAGAGGTTAGCGATGGCATAGAAGATGGAGAAAAGACCGGTGATGGTACCATAGTGATCATCTGTCCAGTGGAATTCTGGAGCAATGAAGTCTTTCCATGTTAAAGAGAGAACCTGACGGTCCATGTAATTGACTGTGGTTGCGATGAAGAGCAGCGCACAGATTACCCAACGGAAGTTGGACATTTTACTTGTTGTAATAGGGCTCATTTTATAAAAAAGTTTTTAAGCGTTATACTTATTTTTATTTTAAATTACTATTTAGACGGCAAAGCCTGGCTCATATTAATCATAAACCAGGTTGCCATATCATGTATCTTATTATTCCAATGTAGGAATCTTCACTACCTGCATATCGTTGTAGATCAGATTCTCACCTGCCATACCCCAGATAAAGGTATAGTTGCTGGTACCTGCTGCACAGTGGATAGACCACTCTGGAGAAATCACAGCCTGCTCGTTGTTCAACCAGATAGGACGTGTCTCCTGTGGTTCACCCATTACGTGGAGAATCTTCTGACCCTCTGGTACATTATAATAGAGGTAAGTCTCCATACGGCGGAGGTGAGTATGAGCTGGCATGGTGTTCCATACAGAACCCTCCTTCAACTCAGTAACACCCATCTGCAACTGGCAGGTACGAACACCGGCTACACCGTCGATAATCAACTGGTGGATTACACGGTCGTTGCTCTCCTTCAGGCTACCAGCCTTGATGTTGTTGGCATCCTTCAGGGTAACCTTCTTGGTAGGATATGTCTGATGAGCACAAGCGCTGTTCATATAGAACTTAGCTGGCTTAGCTGCATCCTTGCTGCTTACCTCGATGTTCTTGGCACCACGACCTACGTAGAGAGCCTCCTGGAAACCGAGTGTATACTTCTTGCCGTCAACGGTAACAGTACCCTCGCCACCGATGTTGATGATACCCAGCTCGCGGTTGTCGAGCAGATTCTTCTGATCGTTTGGCTTGTCTGTATAGAGAGGAGCGATAGAAGTCAGCTTCAGAGGAGCGGTTGTTGGCTCAGCACCACCGATGAGGAAGCGGTCGAACATGGTGTATGTCCAGTTTACCTCGCCTGGAGCAAACACCTTCTCGATAGCGAATTCACCGCGAAGGCGGTCTGTTGTATAGTGCTTTGCATCCATCGGATTGCTTGCATAACGAACGTTGTAGTTAGTGTAGGCATTTTCTGCCTTCACTTCATAACCACATTTTCCACACTGGCCAAAAGCCTGACTTGCTGTTAATACCATTGCTGCTAATATTAATGTTAATTTCTTCATAATTATCTTGTTTTATTTTTTACCTTTATGATTGATATTGGAGGACCAGCGATGGAATCGCTGGGAACGGGGGCGCAAAGAGGGAGGAAGGGGTTAAGGTTCTTTTTACCTTTTTACCCTTTTACCTTTTTACTTTTTTTCTTCCTTCACGATGCGCTGACGGTTGATAACCATCATGGCTACTGTGATGACTGCGAGAACACCCATACCTACGTATGAAAGCTTTACACCGCGATAGATAACCCATCCGAAGAGAGAGGATGCGAAATCGAGTGCACCGCCTGAGAATCCGTCAGGGATATGAGCGGCATTATCGCCTGTAGCTGCATAAACCTGGTTGGCTGCCAGCGTAAAGTCTGGTGCCATATCGGTAACGAAGTAGAGACCGATGACGAGGGTTACCAGGCCGATGATAAGCGTCTTCACCACATTACCTCTTGTAAACGGCAGAATCATTGGGAAGAGGTAGAACATACCTGCCAACGAAGCCAAAGGCAAGAATTGGTTGCCTGGCAGGAAGACTGCGATAGCCAGGATAACCGGAATCAGAATCACAGATGCTACCAGAGTAGTAGGATGGCCGATTACCAGGGCAGGACTCATACCGATATGAACCTTCTTGCCGTTAAACTTGGTCTTCACCAACTCCTGTGTCTTCTCTGAGATAGGCTTCAAACCGTCGATAAACAGGGCTGTAATACGAGGAATCAGCTCCATCACGGCTCCCATCGTTACACCCAGGAAGAGAATCTTCTTGATATCGAGCTGGGCTGCCCAACCTATCAGGGCTCCTACGATAACACCGAGTACCAGTGGCTCACCGAGCACACCAAACTTCTTCTTCAGTCCCTCTGCATCGATGTCGAGCTTAGAGAAGCCCGGAATCATATCGAAGAGTTTATTGAAAACGATTGCGAATGGCATGAAACTCTGGCAGAATGGCTGCGGAATAGAGATACCATCCAAATCGTAATATTTCTGGAATCTGTCGGCTGTCAGGTCTGCACAGACCAAGGTATTGATGTAGCAGACGATGGCTGCGAAATAGCCCCAGAGCAAACTCTGACCCATCACGAAGTAAGCCACTGCACCGATAAAGGCGAAGTGCCAGTAGTTCCAGAGGTCGATATTCACTGTACGTGTTGTCTTGGTAATCAACATCAGGAAGTTGACACCCAGACAGATTGGGATAATCAATGCTCCCACTGCTGTATTGTAAGCTACAGCTGCAGCTGCTGGCCATCCCATGTCAAAAACGTTTAACTGTAAGTGGTAGATGTCTGAAATAGCCTTCAATGGGTCGTTGAAGTTGGTAGTCAGCAATGCAGTTACCACGCCCAAGCCTACGAAACCCACGCCTACGAAGAGTCCCGACTTCAAAGCCTTTCCGAATTTCATGCCAATACACAGACCGATGACCGTGAAGATGATAGGCATCATCACGCTCGCACCGAGACTGATAATATAGCTAAATACTTGTTCCATTTTAATTTTTTGAATTGTTTAATTGTTAGAAAATACTCGACAAGGAGCACCCTCTTTTGTCTTTAGATGATTTGTTGTGTGCAAAGATACACTTTTTTCTTCAATTACAATACGTTTTGATGGAAAAAATTACACAAAAAAAATCCCATCAGAACATTTCTGATAGGATTTCTCTATTTTTATACGTTTTTAAATGATTTTTTACCGAATCGGTCTTCATTCTTCCCTCTTCGTTCTTCTCTCTTCACTTCCTAGTCCTGGAAGTAAACTCTCTTCACACGGTTGCTGATGGTGGTCAGCACCTCGTAAGGGATGGTCTCGAGGATGTCGCTCAGTATCTGGACAGGCAGATGCTCGCCGAAGATTTCTACCGAATCTCCTTCCTTGCAAGGGATGTCGGTCACGTCTATCATAGCCACATCCATACAGATGTTGCCCACATATTCTGCCTTCTGGCCGTTCACCAGACAGTAGGCATGACGGTTGCCCAGACGGCGGTTCAGTCCGTCAGCATATCCGATAGGGATGGCTGCGATGACGCTGTCTCTGTCGAGAATTGTCTTGCGGCTGTAGCCCACACTGTCGCCTGCCTTCACGTTGTGCATCTGCAGAATAGTTGTCTTCAGAGTGCTCACGCAGTTGATGGTCTTGTTGTTGCGCGAATTGATGCCGTAGAGTCCGAGTCCCAGACGGCACATATCCAGCTGGCGCTCCGGGAAGTGCTCGATACCTGCCGAATTGCAGATATGGCGCAATATCTTATGGTCGAAGGCTGCCTGCAACTGCTTGCTGCCCTTGTCGAAGAGATCAAACTGATGAGCTGAGAAATCATCGAAACTGTCGTTATCGCTGCCCACGAAGTGAGAGAACACAGAACGTGGGATGATAGCATTCTGGTGCTTCAGCTTGCCGATGAGTTCCTCCATATCGTTCTCAGGGTCGAAGCCCATGCGGTGCATGCCGGTATCCAGCTTGATATGGACAGGGAAACCGGTTACTCCCTCTTTCTCAGCTGCCTTGATGAGCGCATCGAGCAGACGGAAAGAGTAAACCTCCGGCTCCAGGTCGTAATCGAACATGGTCTTGAAGGCGGTCATCTCCGGATTCATGATCATGATGTTGCTGGTGATGCCGTTCTTGCGCAGCGTAACACCCTCATCGGCTACAGCCACAGCCAGATAGTCTACACGATGGTCCTGCAGGGTCTTGGCTATCTCCACGGCACCTGCACCGTAGCCGTCTGCCTTGATCATGCATACCAGCTTGGTTTCCGGCTTCATAAACGCACGGTAGTAGTTCAGATTGGCTACCACGGCGTTCAGATTCACCTCCAGCGTAGTCTCGTGTACCTTCTGTACCAGCAGTTCGGTGAGCTGGTCGAAACCAAACTGACGGGCGCCCTTCAGCAGAATCACCTCATCGCGCAGGGAAGCAAACACCTCGCTGGCGATGAATTCCTCTACATTCGGGAAGAAGAACTTCTCTGAAATCTGAATCACGTCGTGCTGCTTGCAGAGCTCAGGACCGATACCGATGAACTTTACCACGCCACGCTTGCGGGCTAAATCGCTCACCTCTTTATATAAAGCCTCCGGTTCCTGACCGCTCTGGTAGATGTCGCTCAATATCAGCGTATGGCGACGACCGCGATGGTCTGGACGGCGGTTCATGAAGTCGAGGGCGATATCGAGCGAATTGATATCACTGTTGTAGCTGTCGTTAATCAGCGTACATCCGTGCTGTCCTACCTTCACCTCCAGTCTCATTGCCACAGGTTCGAGCTGTGCCATGCGCTTGTCGATATCTTCAGCCGAAAGACCGAGTTTCGATGCCACGACGGCAGAGATGATGGCATTCTGTACAGATGCATCGTCGATGAACGGGATAGAGAAACTGTCTTCCACACCTTTATATATATAGGTAATCACGCTCACGCTCTGCTGCTTCTCGATGTTCTTCACATAGAAAGGAGCCTCCGCATTCTTGAGCGACCAGAAGAGTTTCTCGCCTTTATAGTCGGGATATTCAGCTATCACCTTGTTGATAACCTCGTCATCGCCATCATAGATTACGGTCTCTGCATCATGGAAGAGGATGAGTTTCTCCCGGCATTTCTCCTCCATGGAAGAGAAGTTTTCCTGATGCGCAGCACCCAGATTGGTCAGTACGGCGATGGTTGGCTGGATGATGTCACGCAGGGCAAGCATTTCGCCTGGCATACTGATACCTGCCTCGAAAACGCCCACCTGGGTCTGCTCGTTCATCAGCCATACCGACAATGGCACACCTATCTGAGAGTTGTAACTGCGCGGACTGCGGGTAACAAACATGCTTGGCGAGAGCAGCTGGTAGAGCCACTCCTTGACCATGGTCTTGCCGTTTGAGCCCGTGATGCCTACGATAGGGATGTTGAACTCGTCACGGTGGCGCTCAGCCAGACGCTGGAGAGCCTCGAGCGTGTTTACTACCTTCAGGAAGTTGGCTCCCGGATAATCAGAAGCATAGCCCTTAGGCACATTCGTTACAACAAAGTTTTTCACACCTCTGCGATACAACTCAGGGATGTAGTTATGACCATCATTACGCTCCGACTTGAGCGCAAAGAACAGAGTTTCCTCTGGGAAACAAAGTGAACGACTATCGGTCAGGATAAAACCGATGTTGGTATCATTGTCTCCATAGCGACGCGCACCTATCAGTGTGGTTACCTTTTCAATAGTATATGTCATTGTCTTGTTATTTAAATATTCTTTATTTTATAAGAGATGATATTTCTCCATTTTATAAGAGATGATATTTCTCCTCAAATTGTCTTTTCTTCTCTTCCGTCCTGGCGATGAACTTCTGATGTTCCTCGCTCTCGGGATGGAAGGGCTTGTGGCCGAGTGCTTCGCGGATAGGCCTCCAGTCATCCAGAAACTGCTCTGCTGCCTTGCCGAAGTAAGTTGTCCGGAACCGCTCCCAGATATAGTCTACAGCCTGCTGGCTCGGGTGCAGCATGTCTTCCTTGTAGAAGCGGTAGTCACGGAGTTCATCGTTCATAATCTCGTAAGCCGGAAAATAGCTCACCACTCCGGGATTTTCCTTCACCAGTTTATCGGCTGCCAGCAGGAGTGTAGCCTTCGAAAGCTGACTCCCGTGATAGCCGTATTTCGCATAGCGGATAGGGCTTACCGTGATGATTACCTTCAGAGTGCCTTCACTGCTACCGGATGCTGCGGTCTGCGATTTCAGCAGACTGATAGCCTTCTGCAGATAGCCGGCACATTCGTCCACGCTCAGTTCCCGCTCTTCGAAGAGGCGCTGCGGGCGCTTCTGGCAGTTGTCCACTATCTCGCCCGTCTCCTTCAGGATATACACATGGTTGGTACCCAGCGTAAAGACAGCCACACGGGGACGCACCTCGGAACATTTCTCTACCGTATGGAGAATGCTTGCCGGATTATACATCACCCCGAAGGGATTCACCGTAGCCCGGAAGCGGTTCTCCACAAACCGCCGCCCCAGATTGTCGGCAAAGCAACTGCCCACAAAGAGCATCCGCTCTGCCGCCCCTATCTCGAAGTCGGCCTTCGGAATATCTATTTCTGTGCGAAACAGCATAAATCTTTCTCCTTTTTATTCATTCACTTCCGGAGAAGCCTTCTTGCGTTTTCTCACCTCAACCACTACACCTATTATAATAAGGAGAGCCAGAACGCCATAACCGATGTAAGCCACCGTCTCGGTATTCTTGAGCGACTGAGGATGGAAATCGAGAACCACTTTGTGATTACCAGCTTTCACGTTCAGCGCACGCAGGATATAGTTTACCCTACCCAGCTCAGCCGGCTGTCCGTCTACCGTAGCCGTCCAGCCCGGATAGTAAATCTCAGAGAATACGATTACACCGCCCTTGCTCGACTTCACCTCATAAGTCAGGTTGTTCGGCTTATACTGCGTCATCTTCACTACCGAAGTATCATCCTGCTTCACGCTCTGCGCCAGCTGTTCCTTGAATTTGGCATCAGCCACAGCCACGTGTCGGAGGTTCACCTTGCCCACGCCATCAATTTCCTCGTTGGCATTGTTCACATACTTCACCTCGTCTACGAACCATGCATTGCCGTAGGCATACGGATTCAGAACCGGAACGGTCTGTCCGCCCTGCAGCGGCATGATGAAGTATTTGGTATTCAGCATGTTCAATACCGGATAGATACTGTCGCCGTTCACCTTGGTCATATCGCCGCCCGCAGCAGCTACCGCCTGCATCGTCTTCTGCATCTCAGGAGCGATATGTGCCTCAATCATCTCCTGGTAGCGACGGAGCTTGGCTGGATGATAACCGCCGATGCTCTTGTGGTAGTAAGAGGTCTCGTTCTCATTGAATGTATTCGATGCCAGATTCAGCACACGGTAGTCGAGTGCCTTGTCACGGCAGATAATCTTGTCGGTCTCGGTCATCTGCTGCGGTGTATCGCGCTGCGCCTTGTCCACGAACATATCATCGTAGAGATAGCGCTTGTTCACCATCCACATATCCACCAGACAGAGCACGGCGATGCCGGCAATCATATATTCCTTGCCCAGCTTCTTCATCTTGAAGAGCATCAGCAGTGCCGAACCGACGAGGATGATCCAGAACGAACGCCAGCAGTCGGATGTGAAGATGCCCTTGCGGATATCTGTCAGATTGCTCATGATTGGAGAGATATACTCCTGAGGCAACTGCTGCAGCGCCTGTGTCTCCTGTACCGATACGAAATCTGGGAAGAATACGCCCGGCATGATGGCAAAGAGCAGACAGAAGCCTGCTGTCAGACCGAAACTGGCATATACATATTTTATCTTCTCTGCCAGAATCTCCGGCTCATCCACAATCTTCTTCAGCGCCATCATCGCCAGGAGCGGGATGGTGAATTCTGCGATAACCAGGATAGATGCCACCGTTCGGAACTTGGCATACATCGGCACATAATCGAGGAAGAAATTGGTAAACGGCATGAAGTTTCTACCCCAGGCGAGCAGGATGCTCAGGATGGTGGCAGCAAGCATCGCCCACTTCATCGGACCCTTCACGATAAACAGGCCCAGGATAAAGAGCATGCAGACGAAGGCACCTACATATACAGGTCCGCTCGTTCCCGGCTGGTTGCCCCAGTACTGTCCCAGCTGCTGGTAAATCTGAACGAAGTTAGGATCAGCCTTCTCCATCGCCTGCTGGTTCTGCGCCAGCGGCACGGAGGCACCGCCCTTGGCATTCGGAATCATCAGCGTCCACGTTTCGTCGATACCATAGCTCCACTGTGTGATATAGTCTCTATCCAGACCGCTGCTGGTCTGGTTAGCCGCATTTTTCTTTACGAGTTCACTCTTTCCACGCATGGTTTCCTGACCATACTGCCAGGTATGATAAAGGTTCGAGAGGTTGAGCGAGATACCGATGAGGGCACCCACCACGCATACCGCCGTAGCCTTTCCGAAGCGTGCGAGTTCACCTTTCTTGATAGCATCTGCCAGGAAGGCTATCACCATGAAGAGGATGATAAAGAGGTAGTAATAAGTCATCTGCACGTGGTTAGCCTGCACCTCGAAAGCCGAGAAGATGGCAGTAAGGAGCAGTCCCTTGAGATACTTACCCCGATAGGCAAGCACCACGCCCGCAATCATCGGCGGCAGATAAGCCAGTGCCCATACCTTCCAGATATGTCCGGCAGCGATAATGATAAAAAAGTAGGACGAGAATGCCCAGATGATACTTCCCAGCGCCGCCAGTGACTGTCTGAAGTTGAAGGCACGCAGCATGATATAGAAGCCCAGGAGGTATACAAAAACATACCAAACATAGTCTGGCAACCACAGATGATATGCCTTCACAATCTGGCTGAGCACCTGATTACTGTCATACGAAGGCGACATCTGATAGGTAGGCATACCGCCAAACACCGAGTTCGTCCATCGTGTAGTCTCTCCCGTCTGCTGCTGGAAGAGTTCCTTTTCATGTCCCAGTCCCTTTCCTGCCGCTGCATCATGTCGGAAGAGGATTCGTCCGTCCATATCGGCAGGCATAAAGTAGACGAAGGAGATGATTGCAAATGCAATAACTACCAGAATATCCAGTAGATACTTCTTCAAAAATTTCATAATTTCTATATAAACGTTTATAATTTGAAGGCAAAGATAGCACAAATTGGAGACAAAACAAAAAATATAGCAAAAATTTATATTTTTTTTGTTGAGAAAGTTGTATTAGGTCAGAAATAGGGGTTCCCCTCTATCATTTAGGGAAACGCTCGCTGCCGTTTCGTTTTTTATTCGTACCTTTGCACCGTAAAACAAGTTTCTTCAAACAGCATATATTAATGTATAAAAGAATAAGAATTATGAAAAGATTAGCATTCATCATGATGGCATTGCTCCTGGCTCTGATGCCGGCAGCAGCACAGAATTATCGTGACAGCAGATATTACAACAGCAGGACAGACCGTCTCGACTACCGTTACAACTACGGCAGCCCGTATTACGGATTCCGCATCGGTCCTGCCTTCACCTTTGTCAATTCCGACGATTCCCGTCTGGATGGTGGCGACTGGCAGACCGGCCTGAATGTGGGCGTAGTAGCCGGCATTCCATTGACCGACAGCGCCCCACTCTATCTCGAGACCGGACTTTCGTATATAGAGAAAGGTGGCAAGAAGGATCTTCCTGAAGGCAAGAAGATGACCTACGACCTCAACTATCTTGAGATTCCAGCCGTACTGAAGTACAAGTACGAGGTAGACGACCACTTCTCCATCCAGCCTCAGGTAGGCGGCTATTTTGCCGTTGGTGTAGGAGGCAAGATCAAGAACTTTGCCGAGCGTGAAGCAGAGAGCTCATTCAAGGATGCAAACTTCCGCCGCCTTGATGGTGGTATCCGCATCGGCTGCGGCATCGGCTACGACATGTTCTATGCCGATCTCACCTACGACATCGGTCTTGCCAACATCTGCCACGACAGTTTCGACAAATCGCGCAATGGAGCCCTCCAGTTCAATTTCGGAGTTAACTTTTAGGAACAGACAAAAGCCCCTGATGCAAGAACACATCAGGGGCTATAAACTATTAACTATAAACTTCACACAGTTCCAAGTATCGCTGGGCGAGGTCATGGATGAACTTTCGTCCTCGCTCAGTCCATACGAGATAGGTATGGGTGTAGGCTCTGCCCATCTTCTCCTGTCTGCCATCGCTCTTCGGGTCGAGGAAGGCGCTGTAGCGGGTGCGGCTCTTGGCTAAGCCCATGTGGGCGTAATCGGCATAAAGAAGATACTGACCGCTCTGGTAATACTGGATATGGAGGGCACAGAGCGAGCGGTTCAGTTCCTGCGCTGTGATACCGAGCTCCTTCGCAATCTGCGTGGTGGTGAAGCAGGAAACGGAGTCGAGCACGTTATCACTGTAGAGCGCCTTAGGCAGAAGATTACCCACCTGATTCTCCAACTGGATGATGTTATCACCACTCTTGGCGATGCGAACCACCTGCTCATCCACCACATTATTCAAACGGCGGATTTCCGTATCCTGTTCGCCGATAAGCTTCTTCTGCTGTTCAATCTGCAGACGTTGCTTCTTCAGCAGATTCTCCTTCTCCTTGAGCGTAGCACGAAGAATTTCTTCTGCATGTCGGATTGTCTCCTCATCACTCTCTCCCTGCTGCACCGGGATATAACCACCCGTCTTGCGAATCTGTGGCAGCACATCAGCCGTAACCCAGTTCTTGAACTTCACGGCAGTAGAAAGCTTAGAGCCGAGAACCAAAGCATAGAAACCGCTCTCCGAAACGTAAATCATCTGCTGGAAACGTTTCGCATCAGTTCCATCCTTCTTGATGCCTGTCACTACCCATGCGCCCTGTTTTAGGGCGTCAAGTGGGTTAACCAACTGGTTTACAGCGTTTCTTGATTTTTTATACCCCAGCACATCACAGACATCCTTTGCGCAGAACAAAGGTTCTCCATTTTCATCGGTCAAGGTACGAATCTTACCGAATTCAGGGTTTTCAAACACGACAGCAATTGCTGCCTTCTTATCCATTTCTACTTTATTTTTATTAACTGACTTTACCATAATAATTTGTTTTTAAAAATTAATAACTCAACATTCAACATTACAAAATCGTAATCCAAACGCTCTCCTCCCGTTCTCTCGCTGCGGTAATGGCATTGATAAGCCGATGCAGCCAGATGCGGGAATTAAGGACGGCACCCTGTAATTTATTTTCACCTACCAGAATGCAGCCCTGCGTATCATCGGGATAATTACCGGCATGGATGCGGATGCCCTCAAAATCGGGAACACCCTGCACCAGCGGAAGCCACTTCTTAAACCTTGGCGATTTCGAGATAACAACAGGATACGAGCCTTCCGGTATCGCCGTATGACCCGGTATCTTGCGGGCTTTCTTACCCGATACCCTACTGTACCGTCCATTCTCCTCTTCCGGCTTCAGTTCGACACCCAGGAGGTTTCTCCACGTAGGCTCCAAGGTATCACAGAAGTAATGCTCCTTGTCCAACTTCGCCATATCGAAGCTGTGCTCAAAGATACGCTTGTCGCCTATTTTTACCCCCGAACGCCAGGTACGCTTCACATCCTTATCGCTCAAGATATAAAGATGACCTATCGTATAAGTCTTCTTCTTTGCTATTCTTTTTACTACTATTTCCATAATACTACTGTTCTCCTTTTCGGAATTTAAGCTTAATAAAAACTGAGGAACTGAATTTCTGAGGAACCGAGTCACTATCCTTAACCTTGATGTAATGACGTTCCTTCCAGTTACCTAACATTCTTGAAGTTCCCTTCTTATCCATACCTCGTGCTACACGCAAGTCTATCACCTGCTGGTAAGTAAACTCATCCGGCAACTGCATCAGCATGTTGGAAGGCCCTCGCTTGCTCGACTTCTCGCCTGTATCATTCGCCCTCTTGATGGCATCACCGAAGAATCGCATCTTGCAGTAGAGGTCGTAACGCTCGCTCCAGCGGATGAACTCGTCAATCTCCGGTTCCCATTTGCAACCATTCGCCACATACAGCACACATGCCTTCAGATAGGCGATGACGTTGGCACGGAAAGAAAGATTCTCGTAAACCCGGTCCTGCGACAATCGGGAAAACTCCGCATTCTCATCCTTCAGTTTGAGGGCAAGCTGGAATGCCTCAGGACAGTCAATCAGTCCCCTGGCGTTATTCAGATTCTCGATATAAGGCTTCAGCGCCTCACGGTAAGCATCATCGTAATCGCCGTAAACAGGCATTTCGTCACCGATTTCACGCTCCGGAATGGTACAGAAATTGATACGGCTTATCGGACCGTCTGTCAAAACTTTTGAGAAGTAACGCTGTCCCTTCTGGATAGTAGTAGATGCATTCCAGTTGAACCTTATCGTTACCCTTTCTGTCACACTTTGAACGCCAACGCGCTGTTGGCCAAAGAGGTTGAATGGGTCGAAGGCGAGGCACATGATGCGGAACTGCTGGTTGCCGCTGCCCCGGAGTGCATCAAACTGATCCAGCTCGTTAAGCGAAGTATAGAGGAAACGCCCCTGCGCCTCTGCGGTTCGCATCACGAATGCCGGACTGGTCATATCGGCATCAATCTCCTGGATAACGAGATTATCCGGTCGCTTGCGCTTATCCTTGTTGGCACCCTTGCGCGTCACCTCCTCCTTCCATTCCTTCTCACGTTTCAGATTCTCCGCATCCCGCTTTCGGATATCCTCCATAATATATCTAATCGGCTTATCCACAGACGATTTACCTGCGCCCGTACCGGCAAGCAAGCAAGTAGAAAGCGTAGCCTCATGTACTACATTATCAATATACCGGAAGCTCGTCTGCCAGAGATGCGTAGCGAGCGGTGGAAAGATAGCGTGCGCCACAGCCGGCTTATAAATCTCCGGTGTCCGAGATATCAGCAGTTCCACCAGTTTCGGCAGTTTCTCCGGCATCGCTGGCGGTTCGGGATAATCCTCCTCGGTACTATTAACTGTTAACTGTAAACTATTAACTTGCTCAGCCCTTTCAACTTTTAACTGTAAACTATTAACTTGCCGGCTGGCCTGTTCGGCAGTGGCATTGATGCGGATTACATCACGTGAGAAAGGCTTCGAACTGTCACCATATTTCGCATAGAAATCATGGACAAGCTGGTGGCAATCAGGCTCCTGATAATAGCTCGGCATCTTCTCAGCCACCACCTTCATCAGTTCCTCTTCGCTCATCATACGTGAGGCTCCAGCACTCATGATAGCCAGCAGCGAAGAGTGTCGTGAACCGACGGTATCAATCGCCATTCCCTTCAGTCCCGCTGATTCCTGAAACAGATCAAAGGCTATCAGATTCTTCTCACTGGCCTCTCCCAGTTCACCAGAGCCATAATTGCCTCCAGGATTCCCGAAATGAGAATCATCAGCATGATTGCTATTACCAGATTGGGCAGGCTGAACAGCAGTGCCAGCAGGAGCAGCATAATCGCCACGATTGCCCGAAAGTCTATTGTTTTGAACTTTGTCATTACTATTGCTATTAACTGTAAACTGTAAACTATTAGCTTTTGCATCCCCTCTTCCGTCTACGGTCAACCCACGGTCGAGAAACGCCTGCCTGCGCTTCATAATCTCTTCATTACTCAGCACTGCACACCACATTTTAGACCGGTAGATTTCCGAATCCTTATCCGTCAGGAAAATCATTCTCTCGGGTGTGATGCAGCTCTCATCATAAGGCACGCCCAGCGCCTCACAATACGCCTTCTGCGTCTCCTCGATAGTCATCCCAATCGGCATTCTAATCCCGATATGCAGCTTCTTTCTAGCGCTATAACAGAGATGCAGCAAACTCCCATTCCAGATCCCCGAAGAGCAGTTCAGCTCGCGCGCCTTCTCGATAGCCTTTTCCACATACTCCTTATCATCCACATCGATAATCGTCTGGAAGAGAAAGCTTTCCGGCAAGGCATTCTCCTGTCTGCGCACATTGTTCCTGAACATGCCGTAGTGCGGACAGAAGAAAGGCAGCTCGCTCTTCAGCCTCTCCTGCGCCTTCTTCACCGCCTGCGCATCATTCAAATCCACTCCGTCAATCGGCAATTCACCCCGAATCTGCTGAATCATCTTTTTAACGGCAGCCGATTCAATCACCTTATCATAAGTATCGATATTGTAAGAAAAAACTTTCCCCTTATTAGCCTTGCGATAAGGATTAATTGCCACTACATGTACTATCTCCATTTTACCTCCATCTTTTTATTAATCGAACACTTCGCTGTTAATCATGATATACCCTGAGCCATAACTTACATTGATAGGCAGAATCAGCGAGTTATCAGAAATCTCCTGAACCCCGTTCGCCTCGAAGAGCGAAGCATTCTCGGCATCATTCAGTCTGCTCTTGACAAAGCCTATTACCCATTTTGCCGCAATCTTCTCGGCAGCAACACGCCTGTCTACGAGGTCCTTCACCAGCTGTTCATCGCAGAAATTGATATCCGCATTCACGTTCTCAGCCTCCGCTTCCTCCTTTCCCATTTCCTGGTTCTCGAAGAAGAGGTTATACTTGATTTTCATATCCTTCATCATCACGATGTTCAGATTTTTCAGTTCCCCCTCCGAGTCAGCAATCGTCTCATAGAGTTTCTGAACCGACTTCTTGAAGATGTTTTTCACGTCCATCAGACAGTAATAGATTTTCCCGTCAATCACCACCACCCTCAGTTTTCCGTACTGCGGATGAACAAAATAAAAAGGTTTCATTGCTTTCATCTTATAAATTCCTTTTTTTAAAGTTGGGCGCTCCCACAACGGTTGATGTGCCTATACACAAAAGCCCCCGAAACCCAGACCATATCGGTTCTGAATTCCGGGGGCAAATGTACGGCGATTCTGCGACAAAAAACTAGTACGTACCAGTACTGTCGTACTAGTACTACTTGCAAAAAACGGTCATTTAACCTATATATTTATTGATTTTATCTCCAAATTCACCCATAGAAGGCATAGAGATAGCTTCATTGTAGCGCGTTCTGAGCACAGCAGGGTTCATATCCCATAACTGTGAGAATACTTTCCATAGCTTGGTAATATGCAGTTTGATGGATAACTTATAGGCAAGATAACCCTTCTGGTAGCCAGAAAGATTGACAGGCTGGAAGTTTTCATCCAAAATCCCATACTCATACAAACTCTTCAGAATCTGTTGTGCTTTTTCTCCTTTCAATTCTTTAGGAATATTACGTTTATGAGGTAAGAATAACTTGGTTATGCCAGATGCTTTCTTTTTATTCCTTTTGTCCTCTTCATCATCATCTTCAAAGTCAGCTTCCGTCACATCGGAATCAGAAAAATCATCTCCCTTATACCTCTCTCTTGCGGCATCATGCGAAGGATTGAAGTTCACGACATTGCCAAGATTCACACCTCCCACATGGATATCTCCATTAAAATTTAGTATGCAACTGACTTTCATGATTCAAAAAGATTTATAAGGTTATCAACACTTGTAGTACCCTCAAATACGCGAACGCCTTTCAGGTTAACTACGATATCAACACTCATACTGATGATTCCCAACACAGCCAGGGCAATCTTCAGTTTTACGATAAGTTTAGTCATATATCTTCACCTTTTAAGATAGACTAAATTTACTTCCTCAATCTTGGAAGAAGAGGTGGCCCCTGAAAGTTTTCCAGGGTGAATCCTTACTTCGGAGACATTGAGCTGCAGAGCAGTATGAGGAATGTCTCCCCCGATTTCATGTTGAATTTTTCATTTTTACTCAGATTTTTAAGTTGTTATTGTTTCTCTATAATAGCTGCGCAAGCACTTATGCACGGCTAAATCTCATGATATATTTTTTTATGTTGTTGCTCAATTATTTATTGCGAGGTGAAAAATTGCTTTGCATTTCTTCTACTTTCTCTTTCAACTTGTCAAGTTGTTTCAAGTCTCTCCCTATCGTAGCCCAGTGCCAAAAAGCCTCATTGAAGTTCTTTTCGAACTTATCTTTTTCAAAATTTTTACTCTCCGCAACATGTTTCTTATTCAGCGTATCAATGATAGTATCCCAATGATAAAGGATGCAATAACACCACCGCCGCTGCTGGTAAGACTTGAACTTCACTTTTCTTTTCAACACATTTATTACTGTATCATACTTGATATGCGTAATATTAGAGAACTGATATGGAGATAGCAGTTCAGCTCCATCACCTATAAAAGACTTTAGATACAAGATGATGCACTCTTCTTGTATCTCATTGATTCTGTCGTCTAGCTGAGCTAAGTTCTTCAGAATCAACTTTTGTCTATGTTCTGCAATATCCAACATAATGGTGTAAATTTATGCGAATTTACAACTAATTATTTGAATAGCAAAGCCGACTCCCCAGCTACCATGAATAGCCGGATATATTTTTCAAAAACATTAATATTTAAACTATATTTTACTATAGAATAACAAGAAAAAGGGGAAAAAAGTGAGCAATTTACGTTACTCGCCTTATTCCCCTTACTTTTTATGATTTTACGGTAGGTGCATCGCTCTGCACAATCCTTATTTCATCGCAATCTTGATAGAATCCTTACCCACTTTGGCGATAACCAAAGACTCTGAAACGGCATAAGAGGCAGCACCGTTGGCTGCAACCGTTGAGCCGAGATACTTGCCGTCAGCAGCGAAGAACTTCACCACCTCGCCATCGTCAAGACCAGAGAGGCTGATGATGCCATCATGAGCCGATGCCACCACGCCCCGTGTTCTTACCTGGTTGATGTTGGTACCATTATCCAGGTTAGCATTAATCCAATACAGCGTAGCCTCCGCCTTATCAGATGCTGAATAGCCATCAGCTGTTGCATAAACAGAAATATGATAGGCTGCAGAAAGAGATACATCTCCATTTTCGCTCAGCGCATCAGATGTTATATCTGTATCAGTGATAGTATAATGATACTTTGCTCCTGTTGTTTCGCTAGCGAACTTCAATTTTCCAGATTCGTAAGAAACGGATGGAGTGGCACATTGAGTAACCGGTTTGGTATCATCACCTGATCCATTAGGATTCCAGGCACTTATATATTTATACCAAGATCCGATAGCATCCTTATAGTCCTGAAGGTATTCTGTTGGGACTTTGATAATAGTTGTAATTGGTATATATGATAGAGATGCATACTTTGGCACTTTACCTTTAAAATAAACAGTTTCAAGACCACTACATCGATTGTATATGTATATATTTGAATATCAGTTATTTGTAGTTAATACGATAGAAAAGTGGCTTGGTTTCTGCTTGAATACAGAAAATTGGGTGATATTTAACTGATTTAACTTTTGAAAACCACAAAAGTTCAAAAGTGTGCATCTTTTATACTATAAGTGTTGTTTTTTAAATAGTTCCATGGTTATATTTATGGAGTGTTTATAGGATAATGCAATTCTGCGACATGCTGTCGCAGTTTTGACAGAATAAGGAAAAAGCAGCTAAACGCAAGGAAAAATTTAATTTTTAAAGGGAAGAAATATTAGAATTGTATAAATAAAGGAAAATATTGAGGCTTTGCTGCAAATAATTAGGTAATCTGTATTGATTGACACAAAAAGTTTGTAACTTTGTGGCAAAATTACAATTATGGGTGCTAATAGTTCATACACAGCGATGCACAATATTGTAGAACAGGCAAAAGAGGGAACAATACTTATTCCTGATGATTTTACAATATGTGGTACTCCCGATGCAGTACGTTCGGGATTAAGCCGCTTGTGCCGTAATGAGAAGTTGCGTCGTTTTGCCAAAGGCATTTACTATATACCTTTATATGATAAGTGGGATGGCACACTGCGAGAGCCATCTTTAGATGCTATCGTCCTAAAAATAGCACAGCGTGATAATGCACGTGTCATACCAACAGGGGCATACGCACTGAATAAGTTAGGGCTATCCACGCAGGTTCCGGCTAACATTATCTATATAACAGATGGCTCTGCAAGACAAGTAAAATTCGGCAATGGAAAGAGCATCACGTTCCGCCATAGCAACGACCTGAGTAATTTCGCTTATCAATCCCAACTGATGCAATTGGCAGTTCTTGCCATGCGTGAGATTGGAGAGAAGGCAATAACGGAGGAACAAAAGGGAATAATAAAAAATATGATAAAGGAACATGTCTCGGAACAAGACTACAATCATGACATTGTGCTTGCTCCCACATGGATAAAAACAATATTACAGCGATGAAATTCATTGATTTATCAAAGGAAGACAGCCTCGATATACTTGACCGTGTTTCTAATGAGTTAAACATACGGCAGCGGGAGGTCATAGAAAAGGACTGGTGGGTTACGGCAGTCCTCCGCGCCATGTTCAGTTTGCCGTATGCAAACCATCTGTCTTTCAAGGGCGGTACATCGCTAAGCAAGTGCTGGCATCTGATAGACCGCTTCTCAGAGGATATAGACATCGCTATTGACAGAGAGTTTCTTGGATTCAGCGGAACTCTCTCAAAGACGCAAATTAGCGACAAATTACGCCGTGAAGCATGTTCTTTCGTCAGAGAGACTATGCAGTATGACTTGGCTGAGCAACTATATAAAGATGGCATATCAAAAGAGAAATTCAAGGTTAATGTTAATATCACTCCGATTTCAACTACAGACCCAGAGGTTATCAATATCAACTACGATTCTGTCCTGTCCTTCTCTATAGATGGACTGGACGGAAACCAATATATCCTGCCAAAGGTGAAAATCGAGGTTAGTGGTAGATCAATGAGTGAGCCTGTAAGTGAGATTGCCCTCAATTCAATGATAGACCAGGTATATCCGAACACTCCTTTTGCAGAACCCAAGTTCATGGTACGTGCAGTTCTTCCAGAACGCACATTCCTTGAAAAGATTTTCCTGCTCCATGAGGAATTTGCTAAGCCGAAGGATTTAATCAGAGTGGAACGGATGTCACGTCACATGTACGACATTGGACAGATGCTAAAAACGCCAATAGCAGAACGAGCCATCAATGATGCATGCCTCTACCGTCAAGTGGTAGAACACCGACGCACATTTATCGGATTGCGTGGATTTGACTATGATACGCTTTATCCAGCAACACTCAACATCGTGCCACCTGCTTCTATCATAGAGCAATGGAAAGACGACTATGAGAATATGCGCATGCACATGATTTACGGCAAGTCTGTACCTTTTGAGGAGTTGGTAAATAAACTCAAAGAGTTGAATGATAGAATTAAACAAATATCTCAGGAATGGAAATAGTACAGATGAAGTCATTAATATAAGGACAACAAATATAATAAAACAGAAATAACAAATAAAATTATAATTAAAGAAATATGTATTGCAAAAATTGTGGAAAACAAATAGCTGATGATTCTAAGTTCTGCAAATATTGTGGAACTTTAGTAGATGACTCTATGACTACAAATGATAATTCTAATGAAATTAAGGCAGAAGCTGAAATAGTAGTTTCAGCCCAAGAAGACTCATCGTTAAAGGTCGAAATAAAGAAGAAGAAGCCAATTATGAAGAAATCAACAGCTGCAAATGAAATAGTAGCCAACCTAAAAATGTTAGGAATCGCATTCGTACTGTGGCTGGCGTATATTATTGGATTTTCCATTGTTCATCAAAAAGATATAAAACAAATGGATGATAATTCCTACTATGGCGAAAGTTGTTATGATCCATCATCTTTAACAGACCATTGGATGGAGGACTGGCAAAGACAATATGCTATAAAAGTATTAATGGCACCTGACTATTCAAAATTAAAACATCCCTTGAAAGGCCTTGAAGCTGCTGCTTTTGCTATGGATTTTATTCCATTAAGTTCTACAGATTATGCGTCAATTATAAGTATGAATAAAGAAAGTGCGCTGAATTATGCAAATAGTATAGCAAAAGAAAAACGATTAAGTAAAGACCTTCAAGAGTCCTTAAAAGAAAAAGCAATAGTAGATGCGCAAAAAGATAAAGAAGATTTTTGGAGTACAATAAACGATTATCGACAAAGTGGTTTTAAAAATGATTTAATAGATAATATGATATGGGCAGCAATAATAGCTTTATCCTTAACAATATTAGGACGTTATATTTTTAAAATTATTACATGGGTAATGAAAAATAGAACCTAGCATCATAAAAAATGTATGTGTGATAATTATAAACGATAAATGATATGGCAATAGCAAAAGGAAGAAACGATTTACAAGCCAGCATTGAAGATTATGCCAAAATGCTTGATACTCTTGCCTGTGATATAGATTCTTTTTATAAAAAAGAAATAGAGAATATAAACAGGCAAATTAAAATTTCGGATGAATCAAGTGACGATTATGAGATTAAGTATAGCATAAAAGTTCAATACGAAGACGTTATTGAACTATATGAATCACTACATAATCAATCATTTGAAATGCTTATTTCTAAAATATATTCTTATGCTGAGAAGCATATGGAAGAACTGTTAAAAAGAATTTCATACTCAAGAAATAAATCTGCGGACGAGTACAAAAAAGATAAAGGCAATATTCATGGAATTTCCGATATGGAGAAACATTTCTATGTCATAAGGAAGCATAACAATTTGCCAGAAATGAATATATCTGAGTTTTGGAAAGATTTTAAAGCTATTCATCAGTTAAGGAACAATATAGAACATCATTATTCTCATTCAGCTAAGCCAATTTCAATTGAATATATTAAAAGTAATATTGTGCAAGCAGAAAAGATGCTTCTACATATTGAGAGGATAACACAAAAGTGTTTATATCATCATTATGTCCAATTTAAAAAACTGAGTTTAATGTAACTAAATATTATGGATGATTATAGCAAATTAGGTTGTGGCTGTTGGATAGTCATTCTAATTGTAGGATTCTTTGTTTATTTTATAGGCAGTTCACAAAAGGAAGAGTCTACTAATAGTACTACATCTGACACCCCAATTGTCACTCCCTATACACAACCATCAAACAACCCTCCTACTTACACAGCACCAATACAACAATCAGAACCGATTGTAACAAGCGGTAGAGCAGAATCCCCTGATGATGCCTATGATAATGGGTACGATGATGAAGCCAAAAAGGATTGCCCGTCATATCTGCTGTTATCTGCATTACTGCCCGTCTGATAGCAATTTCAATCTTTTCTATCTCATTGAACATGAGTAGTCTCAGTTTCTTATCAAAACGATAAAGCATCATCACTTTCTTGAAGGATGAATCTTCCTTGTATAAATGTGCTGTCTTGGGCATCTTCAACAAAGGATACATATAAGCAGACAATCTGTAATAACCAATATTGTCAAGGTACTGTATGGCTTTGTTCCTATCATAAATCTGTAAACCTCGTGATTCAAGCAAATTAACGAGATTTTCTGAAGATTCAAATCGTTTTGTAAAAGGTATAAGATTTGCCATATTCAAATGTGTATAAATAAAAAACGCCTCGCACGATTTGAGCATTGTTAAGAGGCTTGGCGAGGACTGACGCTGCAAAGATACGAATAATTATTGAAATCACAAAATTTTCCGCAAGAAAAATCTCGCAAAAGTGAATATTTATGTTTAATAGTATAAAAACGAGCTGTAAAACCATGTTCTGCTTACAAAACAAGAAAGAAGAAATGGGAATTACCATTCAAAAAAGAGTTTGACGCACCAATTCCTGGGCATCAACCTCTTTATATTTTAGAATCTACGAAGTTTATTTTACGGCAACCTTGATAGAATCCTTACCCACCTTGGCGATAACCAAAGACTCGGAAACAGCATAAGAGGGTGTAACTTAATATACTACCCACTCATTAATTTAGTGTAAACTTGCATTTAGGAAAGTTCGAACACCCATAAAAAGAGCCATATGACGAATACCCCATAAGGTGACACTACAATATGGTCAATTTGAGTTGAGCGTCCATTACTCTCAAACAACAAATTGTTGAATATTGTGTATTCGTCTGACAGCTGCAACATTTTCTTATGCACCAACCTTTCGGAATATTTACCTTTCCACATTGGCATCTTCAATTTTAAGAAGATTACCAACGCAAGAAATACTACCAAACAAACTATACCCATATTTTACCAAACCTAACATATTTGTTTAATCCATTTTATGTACTTAAGAGAAGCTTCGCATAAGTTCTGTAAACTAAAGCAACATACTACCCATACACCCTGTTTTAGGGTGTATGGGTAAGTGCAAATGATGCGGCATTCCGGATAATGCTGGTATCCAATTCTACCTGTCCAAGGAAACTTCATCTGCAACAGATGCTTTTCCCTGCATTTCCTTGTACAGATAATCTACAGCCTTATACTCCTCACTATCCATGTCGTAAGCTGCCAGGATACTGTTCAGATTCTTGCTTATAATGAATAATGCACTGCCGCCTATTGTTTGACCTGCATTATTGTTGGCACGATAACTATGAACCGCCTTGAAACCAATAAACTCCTCTTTTTGATTTTTGAGTTTCTTCAGTTCCTTGCCTAACTCCTCACATTCAGCAAGAGCCTTCTTCTTCTTTTGAATAGCTTCATCATATTTTGCTTTATCTTCATTGTAATTAACACGGTCAAAGCTAGACTGATAAGGACCACTCCAGATAGCCATTCCTCTCTTGGCACTAGATGCGTCATCATTACACTCTTCTATCAAGACTCCCAGTTTAGCAAGTTTAAGGGTCTTTTCATAAAATACCGGATTATCGTAAGGTGTAAATGCACTATCAAGCTCTGTATTAGTGGGAGCATACGTATCAGGATGATATAACGTCTTCTCCAGATATTCCTTGACAAGAGCATTTACTTTCTGTTCCGGTGACTTGGACAAGAACCGAATAAGATAACCGATGCTGCAAAAAATAGTATTTTCTTCATATTCATTATCGTTAGTTGTTGTTACTTTTTTGAGAGCAAAGGTACACTATTATTTCGGAACATGCAAGATGATCGAATATCTTCTTCTGTATCGTAAAAGGCAATCTTTCCAATACTTCCATATACTTCAATACATAAATCAATTTTTCAAAACCTGTCTCGCATTCTTCCTCACTCTTATCAAAGAAAGGAAGAGAAAGATAGATGAAACGATTCACAAAGAAGGGTACCCATCTGTTCTGCATCTCAACGATGAAATGTTTATCATCGTCGGTTACACAATAGATATCAAAGATGCAGCCACGGAGATCATTCGTTTCTCCAGGCAGTTCCTTATCCTTTCAGCTGCTGTAACTGGCTCTCCGACAATCCTGTTATTTCCATCACCGTGGCAGCATCCATGCCATTCGCCAGCATCTTTCTGGCAATCTCAAGGTTTCGCTTCTCCATGCCCTTTTTCATTCCTTCAGCCAGGCCCTCTTCTTTACCTTCTCGCTTGGCGGTATCAATCGAATTCTTGATATCAAGATATGCCATCTTGCTGGCTTCATACTCCCGCTGCTCCTGCGGAGTGAATTTTGCAATCTCGGCTTCTTCGAAGAGGCGATCGAAGACCTTGTCGCATAACGCCTTAGGGCGCTGAGTAAGCTTGTAGAGGTTCTTCAGGGCATAGAGCCACTTGTCGTAGAGCGTTTCCAACTCATCAAGCGACTTGTTGAACTTGGCGATTTCCACGTAGATAAATTCCAGCTTATCGTAGAAAATCTTGTGCGTGGCAGTATCGCACAACTGCACATGATGGCGGATTTCTTCCTTATTGAAGGCTTCCTCGTTCATGTTAAAGTTGAGCAGAGCAATTGTGTAAACATGGTTGAGCTTGAAGTCCCATTCACTACCCTTAGGAGCCTGCTCACGAATCGGAAAAGTGGAATAGAACAGGGCACGGTCCCTGAAGTATGTCTGGTATGCATTCTGCATTTCCACGATAAACTTCTCGCCGTTTTCTCCTTCGCAATATACGTCAAAGATGGCCTTGCGGTCGGTATAGATGTCGCCCACGTTCTCCGGATTCAGATACTTCACGTCCTTAACAACCTGTCTTCCATTGAACAAGCTGTTGAGGAAACAGATCAGCAAATCCTTGTTGGGAGCTGATCCAAAAATTCGCTTGAAACCGAAATCGGTCAGCAAACTGATATATCTTTCTTCTACCTGCTTCATAATCCGTAGATATTATTGTTTCGTTTATGTGAGCAAATTTACGACTTTATTTTGAAACACGCAAAGAATTCATAGAAAAGTTTTAGAAAAAGTTATCAGGAAGTATTAGGGGATAGCAAAATCTTTACTTTTTTACTTTTTTACCTTTAAAAATCCCAGAAAAAGCTTGCAGATATGAAAATAAAACCGTAACTTTGCGCTATAGAATTTTAAAACAGATGGTTATGAAGTACTTAGATCCTAAGGCAGACCTTACGTTCAAGAAGATATTCGGCAATCATCCTAAAAGACTGATCAGTCTTCTGAACGCCCTCCTGCCACTCAGCGAAGAAGAGCAGATACACGAGATAAAGTATCTGCCTACAGAACTTGTGCCTCAGCTCGAAGGGGGCAAGAACACCATAGTGGATGTACTCTGCACAGATGTCAGAGGCAGGAAGTTCTGCGTGGAAATGCAGATGGAATGGTCTGATGCTTTCCAGCAGCGAGTACTGTTCAATGCATCCAAACTCTATGTAAGCCAGGCAAAAAAGGGAGGCAAATACAGCGAACTTCAACCAGTATATTCCCTGAATCTTGTGAATGATATCTTTGCGCATGATACTCCGGATTTCATCCACAACTACCGCATCGTGCACGATAAGGATAGCAATAAGATCATCGAAGGCTTGCATTTCACCTTCATTGAACTCCCTAAGTTCACTCCTCATTCCATTGCCGATAAGCGCATGATGGTCTTGTGGCTCCGTTTCCTCACAGAAATAAATTCCAATACGAAGGATATTCCTGCCGACCTGCTTAATGATCCGGAGATTGGAAAAGCCGTAGAAGATCTTGAAGTTTCCGGTTTTACTGATGCCGAACTCAGAGCCTATGACAAGTTTTGGGATTCGGTAAGTGTTGAAAGAACCCTTCTGGATGACAGATACCAGAAAGGAATGGAAGAAGGTATGGAAAAAGGCAGAGCTGAAGGCATAGAAGAAGGCATGTCCCAGCGAAGCCTTGAAATTGCCAGGAAGATGCTGGCAAAGGGTATGGATGAAGCGTCTATCATGGATATGACGGGGCTGACGGCAGAGGAGATAAAGCTGCTGAAAGCGGAGATGTAGATTACGAATATCTCCATATAATCAAGGGTCTATACGCCACCTGTTCATCGTGGCATATAGACCCTTGTCGTTTGACCGTGAGGTGCAATGTGTACCAAACCTGTTAATTATAAGTAATTCAAGTTTCGCATATAAGCCCCACACGCCCTGGGCTAAGAGCTTTGGGGCCTTCAGTCCGTACTTGAACCACTGCGATAATGACTCAGTTCCTCAGAACTCAGTTCCTCAGTTTTGTTCTAGGGGGTATACTTGATGGTTACAAATTATAAGTAATTATATTTTATTATATATATAATATATATTATATATATAATAAGCTTCTAAATAAAGATAAAAGTGAAGGGTCAGAGAAAAACTGAGGAACTGAGTTCTGAGGAACTGAGGGAGATTTCTTATGCCATTTTGTATCTTTCTATTTTATTGTAAACAAAGTATTTAAGTGCGCAACTCTATGTTTTCCTCTCTGAAAAAGTATGAGTTGCGGGGCGCAAAACGGCAAGTTAGATTGTTTAACAGGTTTCGGATTGAAAGTGTGCTGAAAATCGCGCCTTATCACACGCTGAAATTTGGTGGCATCGGGAAATTGCAGTATCTTTGCATCGTCGTTCGAAGAAAGGCTGCACTCGACAAAGCGCAACCCTCAAAGTTAACAATTAACAATTTATTAACCCTTTAAAAATTTAAGATTATGGAACAGAAAGGAACATTGAAATATCGTAAAGTACAGCGCACACCTCAGACTGGTGAAAACGCAGGTAAGAAGAAGTGGTATGCGGCGGCGGTAACTGACCGCGAAGTGGACTTCGAGGGATTCGTATCGCATATCTCCGACCACGGCTCGCCTTACTCTCGTGGTACTATCCACGGTGTGCTGATGGATGCACTCGACCATCTGCAGGAGCTGATTCTCGACGGCAAGAGCGTGCGTCTCTCTGACCTCGGATTGTTCTCCATCGGTATGACTTCGAAGGCGGAGGATACCAAGGAGAAGGTGACGGCTGCCAGCGTGGAGGGCGTGCACCTGATTGTGAGAAACACGAAGAGCTGGAGCAATACTGAGCTGCGCAAGAAGTGCAAGATTCAGGAGTACGGCGGCTATATCGGCACCGACGAGGAGGGCACCACAGGCGGCGGTACTACCGGTGGCGGCACTGAACAGGGCGGCGGTACAACTGGCGGCGGTACAACTGGCGGCGGTACAACTGGCGGCGGTACAACTGGCGGCGGCGACGGGCTTGAATAAAGCCCTCGCCTGAGGGCGGCAAGTAGAAAGCTAGCGTATCCCCCTCGCCAAGTTAACATTAACATATAACACTTAACATTAAAAATAATAATAAAGATGATGAAAGCAAATACCTGGAAAACGATTTTGCAGATTGCAATCTCCTTCCTCACAGCCATCGCTACTACGCTCGGAGTTACCAGCTGTACTCTTTAAAGGTAAAAAAGTAAAAAGGTAAAAAGGTAAAAAAAAAGATGTTTTTAAATTCTGATTCGACATAGCAAAGCCCCCGGTGCATCACGCATCGGGGGCTTTTTTTTACTTTTTTACCTTTAAAAGCCTTTTTCCTTAAAAACTCCTTAAACTTTGCTTCTCTCTGCAATATTTTTAGTAACTTTGCACCCAAAAGTTAGTATAGAATATGAAAATAGGAATTATCGTTGCGATGGACAAGGAGTTCGCGCAACTCAAAACATTATTGACCGAATCGCAGGTTGAGAGAAAAAATTATAAAGACTTCGTTATCGGAAAGATAGGCAATAACGAGGTGGTGATGCAACAATGCGGCATCGGTAAGGTGAACAGTACCATAGGTGCCGTGGAAATGATTGACAACTATCACCCTGACCTCATCATCTCTTCAGGCGTGGCTGGAGGCGCTGATATCAACCTCAACGTGACTGAGGTGGTGGTGGCAACCAACTGCGTTTACCACGATGCCTACTGCGGCGAGGAATGCGAATTCGGACAGATTCTAGGCATGCCTGCTTTCTTCAAAACACCTAAGGAATATGTGGAGAAGGCACTCGCCATCAACAACCTGCCGGGCAACAGGCACCCGAAGATCCACGCCGGACAGATTGTGAGCGGCGAATGGTTTGTAGACTGCAAGGAGAAGATGCGCTCTATCCTGGAACACTTCCCTCAGGCGATGGCGGTGGATATGGAGAGCTGCTCTATCGCCCAGACCTGCCACATCTACAAGACGCCTTTCATCTCCTTCCGCATCATCAGCGATGTACCGCTGAAAGATACCAAGGCACAGCAGTATTTCGACTTCTGGGCTAAAATGGCTGAAGGCTCTTTCAATGTTACCAAGGCTTTCCTCGAAAGTCTGTAAACTGTAAATTATTAATTATCAAGATGAATAAGATTCCAAGTTTTACAATCAATCACAATAAGCTGCTCCGCGGCATCTACGTGAGCCGTAAGGACGAAGTAGGCGGAGAAGTCATCACAACATTCGATATCCGCATGAAAGTGCCTAACCAGGAGCCTTGTCTGCACAACGGTGCCATCCATACCATCGAACACCTGGCTGCCACCTATCTGCGCAACGACGAGGAGTGGAAGGACCGCATCATCTACTGGGGACCGATGGGATGCCTCACGGGCAACTATCTCCTTATCAAGGGCGACCTGGAGAGCAAGGACATCGTGGAACTGATGAAGCGCACCTTTAAGTTTATCGCCGATTTCGAGGGTGAGATTCCGGGACAGGCGGCAAAGGACTGCGGCAACTACCTGCTCCACGACCTGCCTATGGCGAAATATGAAGCCAGAAAATATCTGGATGAGGTGCTCTGCTGCATCAGGGAAGAAAACCTCATCTACCCTACCCAGGATTAGAAACAAAAAATATGGCAAGCTTACCACTTAAGCTTGCCATATTTTTCTTTATACCAAAGTTGCCAGCCATTGACCAGATTCTGCCATACTACATAGGCACCCGGTGCTACGGCAGCAAGAGGATTCAGGAAGGTGAGGGTGAGCCAGATGCCCACTACCGTATTCTTCTGTCCCAACGCCTGACCGGCACTGATACTCGCACCGAAATGCCTGCCTACCGCCTTGCCGATGGCAAACTGGAGGAGACATACCAGCAGCGGTACAAAGAGCAGCAGAAGCATCGTTACGCCCGATACCTCGGCATGGAGCATGTTGCGAACCGTTTCGCCCATCAGTATCGTGAGGTTGAAACACCACATATAAAAGCCTAAATCCTTTACATTCTTCACCTTATCCACCCATTTTGGCAGGAACCTGCGGCTCAGCAAGGCAAGCAGCAGAGGCACCACCAGCACGGTAGTGACATTGCGGAACACCATCGCACTCATCATGAGGAACGATACGTCTGCCCCTTTCTCTACCATCGGGAAAAGACTCGGAATGATGACCATCGTAAAAATGTTGGCGATGACCGTATAGGTGGTCAGCGAACCGATACTGCCGCCCAACTTCTCCGTAACCACAGCCACGGCGGCTGCCGTAGGACAGATGAAGCAGATGAAGGCACCCTCGAGAATCAGTTTGGTGCTGTAATCGGAGCCGAACTCAAAGATAAGCACCACCATCATCAATGACAGCGAGGTACGGATGAGCTGGAGGATGAAATGCCACGCCTTAGGCTTCATCTCCTTGATTTCTATCTTACAGAAAGTAACATAGAGCAGGGAGAACAGCACTACCGGCATCAGACTTACCAACCTCGGACCACAATAATCGCCAATGGGCACCAGGAAGGGCACATTGGCGAATATCAGGTAGCCCAATGCTCCCATAACCAGGGAGCAGGGCAATGAAAACTTTCTAAAAAATCTCCACAAAAACATTTCTGCTTAGTCTTTGTTGCTGCGCTTGCGCTTCAGGTGATCGAGCTCAATCTTGCGCATACGCATGTTCTTTGGAGTTACCTCTACGTACTCGTCCTCACGGATATACTCCAGGCACTCCTCAAGACTCATCACGGTCTTAGGAATGACGCGAGCCTTATCGTCAGAACCGGAAGCACGTACGTTGGTAAGCTGCTTAGCCTTGGTTACGTTGACTACCAGGTCGTTGTCGTGAACATGCTCACCTACAACCTCGCCTCCGTAAACCTCCTCACCCGGATCGATGAAGAACTTACCACGATCCTGCAGCTTATCGATAGCGTAAGCAAAGGCAGTACCGGTTTCGAGCGCAATCATGCTACCGTTAGAACGGCGGCTGATTTCACCCTTGTATGGCTGATACTCCTTGAATCGGTGAGCCATGATAGCCTCGCCCTGAGAAGCGGTAAGCACGTTGGTACGCAGACCGATGATACCACGTGAAGGGATATCGAACTCGATGTCTACACGCTCGCCCATGTTCAGCATAGAGGTCATATCACCCTTGCGGCGGGTTACCATATCAATCATCTTAGAAGCAAACTCCTCTGGTACGTTGATGGTCAACTCCTCTACAGGCTCGCACTTCACACCGTCAATCTCCTTATAAATAACCTGAGGCTGACCTACCTGGAGCTCATAGCCCTCGCGGCGCATGGTCTCGATGAGTACAGAGAGATGGAGCACACCACGGCCTGATACAATCCACTTATCGGTAGAATCCTCGTAAGGCTGTACGCGGAGAGCGAGGTTCTTCTCGAGCTCCTTGTTCAAGCGCTCCTGGATGTGGCGTGATGTACAGAACTTGCCTTCCTTACCGAAGAATGGTGAATCGTTGATGGTGAAGAGCATGCTCATGGTAGGCTCATCGACAGCGATTGGAGGCAGTGGCTCAGGATTCTCGAAATCGCAGATGGTATCACCAATCTCGAACTTCTCCAAGCCGATAACGGCACAGATATCGCCTGAATCTACATGATCGGTCTTCTTGTGGCCCATACCCTCGAAGGTGTGGAGCTCCTTGATCTTGGTCTTCTCCTGGGTTCCGTCGCGATGGCAGATGGTAACATTCATTCCATCCTTCAATGTACCGCGGTGTACACGACCTACGGCGATACGACCAGTATAAGAGCTGTAATCGAGTGATGTGATAAGGAGCTGTGGAGTACCCTCGAGCTGCTTAGGAGCTGGGATAACCTCAATAATCTTATCGAGCAGATAATCGATATTGTCTGTTGGATGATTATAGTCCTCGCCCATCCAGCCGTTCTTGGCAGAACCGTAAACTACAGGGAAGTCGAGCTGCTCTTCTGTAGCATCGAGGTCGCACATCAGGTCGAATACCATCTCGTACACCTCTTCAGGGCGACAGTTAGGCTTATCTACCTTATTAACAACGACGATAGGCTTCAGTCCGAGCTGCAATGCCTTCTGGAGCACGAAACGGGTCTGAGGCATCGGACCCTCGAAAGCATCGACGAGGAGGAGGCATCCGTCTGCCATGTTGAGCACGCGCTCAACCTCACCACCGAAGTCAGAGTGTCCAGGAGTATCGAGGATATTAATCTTAGTACCTTTCCAATTGATAGATACATTCTTTGAGAGAATGGTGATACCACGCTCGCGCTCCAAGTCGTTGGAATCGAGCACTTCGCCGCTGTTATCCTGGCCGTCGCGGAACAGCTTACCGGCGAGCATCATCTTGTCGACCAATGTAGTCTTACCATGGTCAACGTGTGCAATAACTGCAATGTTTCTAATGTCTTGCATTTTAATTTTTACCTTAAATACTTAAATTTTGGGTGCAAAATTACAAAAAAATCCCGAAATGTTTGCATAATTCGGCAAAAAGTTGTATCTTTGCACCGCATTTTTAATGAAACCACCGTGAGGAAGGTCATCAGATGCACAAAATTAAACATATTCATATTTTATTAAATTAAGTTTTTACAGCTATGTATTTAGACAAAGCAAAAAAAGAAGAGATCTTTAGCAAGTACGGAAAGTCTAACTCTGATACTGGTTCAGCTGAGAGCCAGATAGCATTGTTCTCATACCGTATTGCTCATTTGACGGAACATGTTAAGAAGAACCGTAAAGATTATACTACAACACGTGCGTTGACACAGCTTGTAGGAAAGCGTCGTGCATTGCTCGATTACTTGTATGATCGCGACATCAATCGCTATCGTGCTATCATCAAGGCCCTCGGTCTTCGTAAGTAATCAGCTTAGGCAGACACATTGCTTAACAGAACAGAATCCCATCGTTCGCAAGAGCGGTGGGATTTTTCTTGCATAAAAAAAAGAGCAGGAATAAAGATAAGAAACAGGAAACGGGCTGGGAGCGAAAAAACTCCTAGCCCGTTTTTGCATACTTACTAAATTTAAATTACCTGAGTATCTCCTTCAGCGGTTTCATCACGAATTCACGCTCCTCCATCAACGGATGAGGAACCTTGAAATCGGGCTCATCTATCACCAAGTCATCTATCATCAGGATATCAATGTCGATGATGCGGTCATGGTATTCGCTATCCACCGACTTCATGGTACGCCCCATTTCGCGCTCTATGCGCTGCGTAGCCTCCAGCACCTGGCGCGGGGCCATCGTGGTGAGAACCAGCACACAGGCATTGATATAGTCGTTGGGAGATGAATAGCCCCAAGGCTTGGTTTCGTAAAGAGCAGACTGGCGCTCTACCACACCAATCTGCTCTCCTATCTTTTCTATTACCTCGTGAATGTTGCGCTTTCGGTTGCCCAAATTCGTACCGAGACTTAAATATACCTGATACATACTTATTCACACTCTCATAAAATTGTGGATAACTAAGCTAAAACCTAGAATATCAACAACTTCTATGTGTATAAAAACTGTTTATACCACTGTTTAATCTGGAAGCATCAACAATGAATCACCATAGCAGCCAAACATATAGCCATTCTTCACAGCCATCTTGTATGCCTCGTAAACCAACTCGTAACCGCCAAAGGCTGCAGTACTCATCATCAGGGTTGACTCCGGATGATAGAAATTGACTACGGCACAGTCAGCAAGACCAAAATCGTATGGAGGGAAGATGAACTTGTTGGTCCATCCATCGAAAGCCTTCATCATACCATCGGTGCCTACAGCCGTTTCTGTTGCCTTCATCACACTGGTACCGATAGCGCAGACGCGATGGCCGGCAAGTTTGGTCTTGTTAACCAGATCACATGCCTCCTGGCTGATCATCATCTGCTCTGAATCCATCTTGTGCTTGGTAAGGTCCTCCACCTCAATATCGTGGAAGTTGCCCAGACCGCAATGCAGGGTGATATAAGCCTCGTTGATACCGTTGATCTCCATACGCTTCATCAGCTCGCGTGAGAAGTGAAGACCGGTAGCAGGTGCAGTAACAGCACCCTCTACCTCAGCGAAAACACATTGGAAATCGTCCATATCATCCTCTGTAGCGTGATGATCCTCACGTGCATCGATAACGTAGCGAGGAAGCGGAGCCTCGCCCAGAGCGAAGAGCGAACGCTTGAAGACATCATGATTGCCATCCTCATCATAGAGGAAACGGAGGGTACGTCCACGGCTGGTGGTATTGTCGATAACCTCGGCAACCATCTCATTGACATCATCGAAGAAAAGCTTGTTGCCGATACGGATCTTGCGGGCAGGCTCTACCAATACGTCCCAAAGGCGCATCTCAGGATTGAGCTCACGGAGCAGGAACACCTCAATCTTGGCATCGGTCTTCTCCTTGGTACCATAAAGACGGGCTGGGAAAACCTTGGTATTGTTGAAGATGAAGGTATCGCCCTCTTCGAAGTAATTCACGATATCCTTGAACTGCAGGAATACTGGATTGCCATCGGCATCAACCATATCCTTGCCGTTTTCATCTTTCTTGTACATCTCGATGGTTTCTGACTTCTTGTGGAGAACCATGAGTCGGGACTCATCGCGGCGAGTAATCTCGAATGTACGTTCACCACTAGCCGTTTTTACCACGTGCTTTGCCTTATGTGGATAAAGTGCCACCTGATCTTTTGGCAACTTAAAGTTAAATTGTGATAGCTTCATGTTATATTTTTTATTACTTGGATGGCTGAAGGCTGTCTTCGAGAGGCTGCTCATCAAGCCATTCCTGGAAATGTTCAAAACTGATGCAGTTTTCTACTGCGAAACTTCCTGCCTTGGTACGGCGGAGGGCGGTAAGGTAGGCGCCACTATCGAGAGCCCTGCCGATATCACGGGCGAGGGAGCGGATGTAAGTGCCTTTGCCGCAAACCACACGGATGCTGGCGGTCTTCTCCTCATCGTTATAATCGGTGAGTTCTATCTCGTCTACACGCACGGTCTTCGGCTTGAGCTGAACCGCTTCGCCTGCCCGGCGCAAGGCATAAGAGCGGTCGCCATTCACCTTTACGGCGCTGTAGGTAGGCGGAACCTGCTGAATCTCGCCCACAAACTGCTTAAGCGTTTCCTCCACCAGCTGGCGGGTGATATGCTTCGTAGGATAGGTGTGATTCACGCTGTGTTCCTTATCGTAGCTGGCGGTAGTAGCACCGAGCTGCAGGGTAGCTGTATACTCCTTAGTATGGGTCTGCAGCTGTTCTATCTGCTTGGTACATTTACCGGTGCAGAGCACCAGCACGCCAGTGGCAAGGGGATCGAGCGTACCGGCATGTCCTATCTTCACCTTAAAACCGAGCTTCTTGCTGAGGAGATAGCGAACATGTGCCAGGGCTCCGAAACTCGACATGCGATAAGGCTTGTCGATGGCAATAATTTCTCCTTTTCTGAAATCCATAGTGTATGTTTAGTCAACCATCTGCATATCTACACCGCAAAGGCCGCAGATGATAATGATAAGTCCTACTACGATACGGTACCAGCCGAAAGCTGCAAAACCGTACTTGGTGACATAATTGATGAAAAACTTGATGGCGAGAATGGCAACGATGAATGCCACCACTGAGCCTAATATCAATGTGAACAGGTTGTTGCCCTGGGTGAGCAATGAGCCGCCGCCATGGCTGATGAGCTTATAAACCTCGAGACAGGTGGCGCCAAACATGGTTGGCACTGCCAGGAAGAATGAGAACTCGGCTGCTGCCTTGCGGGTAAGACGCTGGGACATACCACCCACGATGGTTGACATGGAGCGCGATACACCAGGAATCATCGCTATGCACTGGATGAAACCGATAATCAGGGCACGCTTGTAAGTAAGCTTGGTCTGTTCGCTGCCTTTATTGAATATCTTATCGCAGAAGAGCATGAAAATACCGCCGATGACAAGCATCCAGCCCACCAGTTGTACATTGCCAAGATTTGACTCGATGAAATCATTGAAGGCAAGACCCAATACCACGGCAGGCACGGTACCTACAAGCAGACGGGCATAGAAATCGAACATCGCCTTCCAATAGGTCTTCTCACCGGTCTTCACAGCCTCTGGATAGAAGAATCTCTTCCAATACAGACAGATGACAGAAAGGATGGCGCCAAACTGGATGATGACAGTAAAGGCGTTGACAAACTTATCCTGGATATCTACACCCAGCAAATTTTCTACTATAATCATGTGACCCGTACTGGATACAGGCAAGAACTCGGTCAGTCCCTCTACGATAGAGATAATGATAGTCTGAATAAAATCCATCTAATAATAATATGTATATTAATTATAAATTATTCATTGTCTTTCGGTTTGTGAATCACCGCATAGATGATTGAAAGGAAACCTATCAATGTTACAGTTGGTGCTACAACGATGCGACGGGTACTGAAAATATCAGTATCGAAGGTATGCTCGTTAGAACCGGCGCCACTCATCAGCAGAAAACCGATGATGATAATCGCCATTCCGATGCCTAACAAGATAAAGTTCATCTTGTCGAATGCTAAATTCTTCTTATCCATTATTTTTAATGTTTAATGTGTAATGTTTAATGTTTAATAAAGCAAGAGAATTCTTCACTCTTCCCTTATATTTTATACAAGTCTCCCGCCTTCATCTTCAGGAACTTATTGACTGAGATGCAGGCGCAGAAGGCGGTGATGATGATACCGAAGAGGAAGACGGAGCCGCCGGTGATGGCAAGTTCCTGCCAGCCCAAAACATTCATCAGTTCCGGTTCGTGGAGCGACCATACATAGAGACAACCGCCCAGAAAACCATCTGCCAGCAGGGCTGAAACAACGCCCACAAGCACAGCCTTGCGCAAGAACGGACGGCGGATAAAGCCCCAGGATGCACCTACCAACTTCATCGTATGGATGGAGAAACGGCGGGCATAGATGCCCAGACGCACCGTATTGTTAATCAGCGAGAACGAGATGAAGGTGAGCAGGGCTGCTACAATCAGTAATCCGATACTGATCTTTGCCAACGAATTGTTCACCTGTTCTATCAGGTCGTGCTGATAAGTAACCTCGGTAACACGCGGATATGCCTTCAGTTCCTTGGCAATCCACTTCAATGAATCATTGTTCGCGTAATCTGCCTTCGTCGTAATCTCTATGGAAGGCTGGAAAGGGTTGACACCGGCAAACTCGCTCGGGTTGGTACCCAAATCGCGGGTAGCTTCTTTCAGTGCCTCTTCCTTGGTGATATAAGTCAGCGTATTGACATAAGGTCTTGCATTCAGGCGTTTACACATCTGCAATCCCTCCGGGTTAGTCATATCCTGTTCGAGCATCACCTGTACCACGAGATTCTCCTTGACATAGGAAGAGAGATTACGTCCCATGAGGACAGAGAAGATAACTAACCCCAACAAAATGAGCACCATAGCGGTACTGATACACAAAGTAATGACCTGCAATCCACGATGATTGCTAGGCTTATATTGTTTCTTTCTCATTTTTAAAAATCTTTACTAACTTAAAACCAAAAGGGCACAATAACCCAAATTGTCTGCAAAGATACGCATAAACGAAGAGATTACAAAATAAAATAGCATTTATTTACATTTATTCAATTAATTAATCGAACCACAGGTAAAAGTTAAGTTCAATTGAAAAAGGAAAAGGGCCAACCTCACGGCCAGCCCTTCACATAATAAGTAAAATTCAAATAGGTATGACTTGAATTTACTAAATGAAAATTTACTATTCGGGATGGTAAATCCCTTTATGCACATTCATTACATCTTAGTGATGACACCCTTCTCTGAACTCTCCAGGAACTGGATGATGTTCTGAATCTCCGGTCCATCTGGCACCTGATCCTTGATCTGGTTAATGGCATCGAAGAGGGATGTCTGACCATGGAATACCAGTCGGTAGGCATTAGCAATATGCTTGCGAACCTTCTCGGTAAGCTCAGCTGCTTCCATGATGATGGTGTTAGGACCTGCATACTTCACAGGCTTTCCACCGGCAATGATATAAGGAGGAATATCCTTAGAGAAGGTAGTACCTGCCTGAATCATCGCAAGGTCGCCTACTCGGGTCTTGGCGTTCTCTACTACAGATGTTGAGTAGATGACACCGTTACCAATCACGCAGTCGCCTGCAATCTTGGTACCATAACCGAACACGCAACCGTTGCCGATGACGGTATCGTGAGAGATATGGGCACCTTCCATCAGGAAGTTGTTGTTGCCCAGAACGGTCTTGCCACCTGCATGAGTTCCGCGGTTGATAACCACGCCCTCACGGATGGTATTGTTGTCGCCAATCACTACCTCACTCTCCTCACCGGTATAGTTGAAATCCTGTGGGAGGGCAGCGATAACGGCTGACTGGAACACCTTATTATTATTACCCATGCGAGTACCGTTCATGATGCTTGCGAATGGATAGATGGTACAGTTGTCGCCGATGACCACATCGTCCTCAATATAGGCGAATGGATAGATTTTGCAGTTGTCTCCAATCTTAGCCTTTGGAGAAACCTCTGCCTTTGGACTTATTATACTAGCCATAACTATAAACTATTAATTATTAACTATAAACTACTTAGCTCCTCCACCCAATGCATAGTAGAGATTAACTACTGCCTGCATCTTGTAGAAGTCATCAGCTACCTTAGAAAGCTGTACGTTGAGGAGTGAAGACTGTGCCTGGATGATTTCAAGGTAAGAGCTGCCTGCAATACCCATCAATTCCTTGGTAGATTCTACATTCTTCTCGAGTACTTCTATTCGCTTCTGCTCTATCTTGCTCTTCTCATCAGAGTAGTTGTAGAGAACAAGCGCATTGCTCACCTCGCTACCAGCCTTCAGCACGGTATTCTGCCAGGTGTTGTAAGCCTGCTCATACTGCATCTTAGCCACCTTTAAACCGGCAATGATACGGCCGTTCTGGAAAATTGGCTGGGTAAGAGAACCTACAGCTGAGAGCAACCACTTACCTGGGTTCACGATGCCCATACCACCTGAATTGGTGAAGGCACCTGTACCGGAAATAGTGATAGATGGATAGAACTTGCTGCGGGCGGTCTCTACACCATAGAAGCACTGGGCAAGATTCATCTCGGCTGCGTGGACATCAGCACGGTTGTTGAGCAACTGGATGCCTACACCGGTTGAGAAATTAGACGGAAGACTCTGGTTATCCAACTTGCCACGGGCGATGCTATGTGCCTGGTCGCCGATGAGCAGACTCAGAGAGTTCTCTGTCTCACGAATCTGGCGCAACAGATCGGTCTTCTGGGTCAACACAGAATAGTAGTTAGACTCAGCTGACTGGATGGCTGGTGTACGGTAACCCAATCTGAGATCGTGCATCTTCTGCATAGTCTCCCAAGTATCCTTGGTCAATCCTTCCATATTGTTAACCAACTCCACCTGCTTATCGAGCATCAACAGTGTATAATACATGTTGGCGATGTTGGCGATGAGGTTGGTCTTGACAGATACCTGATAATCCTGCAACTGGAGCAGCGCCATCTGGGCACTGCGCTTCTGAGAGAGCAGGTTGCCGAAGAGGTCTACCATCCAGCTGGCTGTAACAGGCATCGTGTAAGTCTTGGTGGCAGCCTGACCATCCCAGGAAGCGATGGTTCCCTGAGGAGTGAAAGCCAGAGAAGGCACAAATGCCAACTTGGCACACTTCAGCTGCTCTTCTGCTATCTTCACGTTCAAAGCCGCATTGAGGAGGTTGACATTGTTGTTCAATCCCTTCTCAATGATTGACTGGAGCTGAGGATCGGTGAAGACACTGCGCCAAGGGATGTTAGCAAAAGTAGTAGTATCCTTTACAGCTAAAGTATCTGTATCAGAAGCTACATCGCGAACGATACCGCTGGTCTTCACATCCGGACGCTCATACTTTCCGTAGAGAGTCTTGCAGCTGCTCAAGGAGAGCGCTGCGAGACCCAATATGATGATATTTAAATTCTTTTTCATTGTTTCCTTTGAAGTTACATTGCGTTATTACTTCTTCTCGATACCCTTCTGCTGATGAGCGGCATTGGCATACTGCTCCAACTCGGCAGCTACCTCCTCGTTCAACTCATCCTCGAACTTCAATGGAGTCAACTTCTCCTGCAACCACTGGAAGACTGCGAAGAGAGCAGGAACCACGAAGACCTGACAGATAGTACCAATCAACATACCACCTACGGCGGCAGCACCCAGGGTCTGGTTACCATTCTTACCTACACCTGATGCGAACATCAGAGGCAACAGACCGATAACCATCGCCAGAGAGGTCATCAGGATAGGACGGAGACGGGCACCCGCACCCAGGATAGCTGAGTACTTGATAGCCATACCCGTACGACGACGCTCGAGGGCGAACTGTACAATCAGGATGGCGTTCTTAGCCAACAGACCAATCAACATAATCAACGAAATCTGCATGTAGATATCGTTAGAGTGACCGAAGAGGTTGGTGAAGATGAACGAACCTGCCAAACCGAATGGGATAGACAACACTACAGACAATGGCAAGATGTAACTCTCGTACTGGGCACTCAAGATGAGGTAAACGAATACAATACAGAGTGCGAAGATCAAACCTGTAGAGTTGCTTGATTCAGCCTCAGAACGGGTCAAACCAGAGTACTCATAACCATAACCCTCTGGCAATGTCTCCTTGGCAACCTCAGCAATCGCCTTCATACCGTCACCGGTAGAGTAACCGGTGTTAGGAGTTACAGATACATCCATAGAGGTAAACAGGTTGAAACGTGTGATGTTAGATGGACCATAAATCTTCTTCAAGTTCACGAACTCGCTTACAGGAGACATGGTGCCATCAGCACAACGAACGTAAATCTTGCTCAGATCGTCTGGACGCATACGACTCTCAGGACCAGCCTGAATCATCACACGGTAGAGCTTACCGTAGGCATTGAAGTTAGATGCGTAGAGACCACCGAGATAACCCTGCATCACACTCAATACAGAAGATGGAGAGATACCAGCCTGCTTGGTCTTGGCAACATCCACATCTACCATATACTGAGGATAGTTAGGGTTGTACTGAGTCTGAGCGGTCTGGATTTCAGGGCGCTTGTTCAGCTCAGCCAGGAACTTCTTCACATTGCCATAGAACTTGTTCAAGTCACCACCGGTCTTATCCTGCATAGTCATGGTGATACCATTCTGTACAGAGAAACCGGAAATCATAGGTGGAGCGAAGGCAAGAATCTGTGCATCCTTGATGGCAGCAGTCTGCTTGTAGATCATACCCAACACAGAAGTATATTCCATTGGGTTGACAAACAATGCCTCGATACCGCCACCCGTACAAGCCTCCTTGATACGGTGGAAGAATCCACCTGGACGCTCCTCGAATGGCTTCAGCTTCACGATGATGGTACCCTGGTTAGAACCGTCACCACCAATAAAGCTATAACCCATGATGGCGTTACGGGTTGCGATGGCTGGGTTGTTAGCCAGCATCTTATCTACCTGCTTAACCACCTCTGATGTACGTTCCTGAGAAGTACCAGGAGCTGTAGAGATACAAGCGAAGATCGTACCGGTATCCTCATCAGGCACCAGACCCGTCTTGGTAGTACCCATCAGGGCAACCAGACCTACGATACTGACAGCCACGAGGCTACCAGCAATGACGCCATGATTGATAACCCACTTGACACCACCTTTATATTTATTGGTAATCTTCTCAAACTGATAGTTGAATCCTGCGTGGAAACGGTCTACGAAAGACATCTTCTTCTCATGACCCTCCTCGTGTGGCTTCAGCAACACGGCACAGAGTGCAGGAGACAGCGTCAACGCATTGATAGCCGAAATAACGATAGATACAGCCATGGTTACACCGAACTCACGGTAGAAGTAACCGGAAGTACCTCCGATGAACGATACAGGAACGAACACGGCAGACATCACCAATGTAATAGAGATGATGGCGCTGGAGATTTCGTTCATCGCATCGATAGATGCTGTAAGAGCACTCTTGTAACCCTGGTCGAGCTTGGCGTGAACCGCCTCGACCACCACGATGGCATCATCGACCACAATCGCGATAGCCAGCAGCAGGGCTGACAGCGTAAGCAGGTTGATGGAGAATCCGAAGATCCAGAGGAAGAGGAACGTACCGACCAGAGCCACAGGTACGGCAATCATAGGAATCAGCGTAGAACGGAAGTCCTGCAAGAAGATATACACTACGATGAACACCAGTACCAGGGTGATGATCAAGGTGAAGATAACCTCCTCGATAGATGCGAACAAGAACTCGGTAACATCCATCAGGATGACATTCTTCAACCCTGGAGGATAACTCTTCTCCAGTTCATTCAACGTCTTCTTTACGTCGCTGGCAATCTGGGTAGCGTTGGAACCGGCAATCTGCTGAACCATACCCATCACGGCAGGCTGACCATCGTTGAGCAGGTTTACATTATACTGCAAACCACCCAACTCAATCTTGGCAACTTCGCCGAGACGGAGAGTCTGACCGGAAGTATTGCTCTTGATGAGGATGTTCTCATACTCCATTGGAGTCTTCAAACGACCCTTGTAACGCAAGGTATATTCATACTGCATATCAGAGCTCTCACCAAAGCTACCAGGGGCAGCCTCGATATTCTGCTCTGCCAAAGCCTGAGAAATATCAGAAGGAACCAGTCCGAACTCCTTCATCTTCTCTGGCTTCAACCAGATACGCATAGAGTAGTTACGGGTAGAAGGGCTCTGCACATCACCCACACCATTGATACGCTTCAACTGAGGAACGACGTTGATCAAGGCGTAGTTGGTAACAAACTGGTCGTCGTAACGGCCATCGTCTGTAGTCAGCGCGAACATGATTACGTTGGAACTCTGACGCTTGGTTACGGTGACACCCACCCTGGTAACCTCGGCAGGCAACAGAGACTGCGCCTGAGACACACGGTTCTGTACATTGACCGCAGCCATATTAGGGTCGGAACCCTGCTTGAAGTAAACGGTGATCTGAGCAAAACCAGAGTTAGACGCAGAAGAGGTCATATAGGTCATGTTCTCCACACCGTTGATACTCTCTTCCAGAGGAGCAACGACAGAGTTCAACACCGTCTGGGCATCTGCACCCGTATAGGTAGCAGTTACCGTGATGGTAGGCGGCGCGATATTCGGATACTGCTCGATAGGCAGCGATACCAAGCCGATGATACCCAGCAAGACGAAGAAGATGGAAACCACCGTCGAAAGTACCGGGCGCTTTATAAAGTTTGTAAATGACATAATCTTATTTTAATTAAGAATTAATAATTAACAATTAATAATTGCCCCAAGGCCTATTAATTATTCATTATACATTATTAATTATACATTATATTACTTCTTTCCACCCATAGCAGTAGCGAATGCATGAGCATTATCCTGAGACTCAGCCAACTTGGCAGCCTCGGCAATCTTCTGATTGTAGCGCTCCAGAGTGATAGGCTTAATCTGCTGACCATCGGTCAACTTGGTGATACCCTTCAATACGATGCGGTCGCCTACATTGAGACCAGAAGTTACGATATAGTTCTTTCCATCATCCTGTGGATTTACCTTGATCTCAGAATACTTCACCTTGTTATCCTTGGTTACTACGTAAACGAAGATCTTATCCTGAACCTGAGAGCAAGCCTCCTGAGGGATAACGATAGCGCTGTTATGATCGTTAGGAACCACGATAGAACCTGCACCACCACTCTTCAGCAACTTCTCTGGGTTGGCGAAATGAGCGATGAGAGAGATAGAACCAGAAGTAGCATCGATGACACCACTCATCTTGACAACCTTACCTGGATGATTATAGATTGAACCATCAGCCAACTGCAACTTAACAGCAGGGAACGCAGCAATGGCTGCCTGAACACTACCATTGGTCTTAGACATGCTCAATATCTGAGACTCAGAGAGTGAGAAGAACACCTCCATGGTGCTGATGTTAGAAACGGTAGTCAAAGCCTGACCAGAAGCGCTGACCAAAGCACCCACATTGAAAGGAAGGCTACCTACAACACCTGCAGAAGGGCTGGTAACGGTACACCAAGCCAACTGCTCGCGGGCTGAAGCCAATGATGCCTCTGCCTGAGCTACCTGAGCCTTAGCGGTTGCATAGCTGTTAGCTGCTGTAGAAAGTTCATATTCACCGATAATCTTGCTATCATACAACTTTTTGTTGTTCTGATAAGTCAACTTAGCTGTATTTGCCTGTGCCTTAGCTGTATTTACAGCGGCAGCAGCAGAACGGACAGCGGCCTGATAGGTCTCGCTATCAATAGAGAATAAAGCCTGACCTGCTGATACAGTCTGACCCTCATGTACAAAAACCTTAGTGATAAAACCAGAAACCTTAGGACGTACCTCTACATCCTGGATACCCTTGATGGTAGCAGGATAGGTAGTCTGCAATGCGGCGCTGGAAGTACCGATAGTAGCCACAGCGAACTCATCGTCGCCGAAGTTAGGCAGACCGCCTTTCTTACTTCCACCACATGATGTCAACGCAGCAAAAACACAAACTGCTGCAACAAACAAAACGCTTTTAATTTTCATACCTATTTTATATTATAATTTATTATTTAATCTTTTATCTTCTCTAATTCAAAAATCTTTCCGTCCTCTAACGAAAACTTTCATACGCCTTTAAGTTTTAAAAGCGCTGCAAAAGTACTAATAATAAATGAATAACGGCTCGCAGGGAGCCGTTATTTAACAAAAATTATTCTCTATTTTAAGTTTTCTGCATTTACCAATCCCATCTCCTGAGCCTTCTTCATCAGAAGCGCCATCAATGGTTCACGCTCATTAGCCACCTTATTATCCAATACAGCATCCTTGAGATACTGCTTCAGGGTGCCTACCTCGCGACAAGGTGTAAGATGGAACATCTCCATAATCTCATTACCATCGATACAAGGCTGGAGAAGTCGCTTATAATCACGTTCCTGCAGATCAACCAGTTTCTCGCGCACCATCTTGAAATTATCCAGAAAACGCTGCTTGCGCACCTGGTTCTTGCTGGTGATATCAGCCTCGCAGAGCGTCATCAGGTCGTTGATGTCATCGCCGGCATCATTCAGCAGGCGGCGTACGGCACTGTCGGTAACCTCCTCATCAGCAATCACAATCGGACGCATGTGGAGCTCTACCAGCTTCTGCACATACTTCATCTTCGCATCCATCGGAAGTTTCATACGGCGGAAGATACCCGGAATCATCTTTGCACCTATTATATTATGACTGTGGAATGTCCAGCCGATATTGTTATCCCAGCGCTTGCTCTTCGGTTTGCCGATGTCGTGGAAGAGAGCAGCCCAGCGGAGCCAGAGGTTATCTGTATGCTTGCAGACATTCTCGAGCACCTCCATCGTATGGTCGTAATTATTCTTATGTGCCCTGCCGTTTCGCGTTTCCACCTTATCCATCGCAACCAGTTCTGGCAAAATGAGATCGAGCAGACCTGTATCTTTCAGGTAATAGAAACCGCTGCTTGGGTGCTTGGAGAGCATAATCTTGTTCATCTCGTCGCAGATTCGCTCAGCACTGATAATCTTCAGGCGCTCGGCATTGCGGGAGAGCGCATCATAAGTCTCCTCCTCTATCTGGAAATTGAGTTGGGTAGCGAAACGCACGCAACGCATCATACGCAGCGGGTCATCAGAAAAAGTGATATCCGGGTCGAGCGGTGTGGCAATAATACCATCTTCCATATCGTAGACACCATCAAAAGGATCTACGAGTTCTCCAAAACGGTCTTTGTTCAGACAGATAGCCATCGCATTGATAGTGAAGTCGCGGCGGTTCTGGTCATCCTCCAGCGTTCCATCTTCCACAATAGGTTTTCTGGAATCGCGATGATAGCTCTCCTTACGGGCGCCAACAAACTCCACTTCAGTATCCTGATACTTCACTTGTGCAGTTCCGAAATTACGGAACACAGAGAGATGCGCCTTTCTTCCGAGCATCTTCTTCAAGGCAGAAGCTACCTCTATACCGCTACCAACCACAACGACATCAATATCATTGGAAGGTCGCTCCAGGAAGAGGTCACGCACATATCCACCTACTACATAACACTCCACAGACAGCCCATCTGCTGCCTCTGAAATCTTATGAAATATATCCTTATCCAGTATCTGTGCCAGTTCGGCATTGGTCAAATTTCTCATACTCTTTTTACTTTCGGGGTGCAAAGTTACTGCAAATCGAAGACAATACAAAATAAAAAAAGATTTTTTTTGTTTTTATTGTTGAGATGCAGCGTAACTTATCAAAAGTTACTGCAAAATGAGCGAAAAACAAAATAAATCGCGATTTATTTTTTCTTCCGAGTGCAGCGTAACTTATCAAAAGTTACTGCAATTTGAGCGAAAAACAAAATAAATATTTGGCTATTTCACAATAAATGTGTATTTTTGCACCGAATTTCGAAATTATTATGGCAGATTTATTGAAAACAGAACAGCAGTTTAAGAATGTCATGAGCGAATGCAGGACATTATTTGAGAAGAAGCTTCATGATTATGGAGCCTCTTGGAGAATCTTGCGCCCTTCTTCTCTGACAGACCAGCTCTATATCAAGGCGAAGCGCATCCGCTCGCTCGAAATCAAGAAAGAATCTTTGGTTGGCGAAGGTATCCGTCCGGAATTCATCGCCCTTATCAATTATGGTATCATAGGACTCATCCAGCTCGAAAAGCCTTTCGTGGATGAAGTGGATATGACACCCGAAGAGGCTATGAAATTATACGACCTCCATGCAAAGGAGGCGCTGGAACTGATGCTCAAGAAGAACCATGACTATGATGAGGCATGGCGCTCGATGAGAGTAAGCAGTTATACCGACTTCATACTGACCAAGATTCAGCGCGTGAAAGAAATTGAAGACATCGCCGGCGCTACCCTCGTTTCTGAAGGTATTGATGCCAACTATATGGACATCATCAACTATGCCGTCTTCGGTGCCATCAAAATGAGCGAGAAGTAAAAGAAATCAATGATGAAGAATAAGGCAACTCACATATTAACAAAGATAGCGGTTAATATCGGGCGACTGCTGATGGCAATAACCTTCATTTTCTCAGGATTTGTGAAGGGAATTGATCCATTAGGCACGCAATACAAGATAACCGACTATCTGGAGGCGCTGCACATCGACTGGATGTTCCCTTCATGGAGCACATTGCTGATGTCTATCGTGCTGGCTATGTGCGAATTTGCCATCGGTATCTTCCTGCTCCTTGCCATCCGCAGAAAACTGGTCAGCAAGATTGCGCTGCTCGTGATGAGCGTGATGACGCTGATTACCCTGTGGATTGTCATCGCAGACCCAGTGAAAGATTGTGGCTGCTTCGGTGATGCCATCGTGCTCACCAACATGGAGACGTTCGTCAAGAACCTCATCCTCCTTGCCATCGCTATCCTACTCTGGAAGAAACCGCAGGAAATGCCACAGCTGGTATCTAAACCAACCCAGTGGATTGCCATCAACTACACCTTTCTCTTCTCTATCGTGATGAGCATCTGGAGTCTGTGGTATCTTCCGCAATTCGACTTCCGTCCTTATCATATAGGTGTCAACATCGCCAAGGGCATGGAGATACCGAAAGGAGCCAAGCAACCCAAGTTTGATACCACCTTCATCCTGGAGAAGAACGGAGAGCGGAAGGAGTTTACGATAGACAACTATCCCGACTCTACCTGGACCTTCATCGACAGCAAGACGGTTCAGACCGAAGAAGGTTACGTACCTCCAATCCACGACTTCAGCATAGCTGATGCCAAGACGGGAGAAGACATCACCCAGGAAGTAATTCACGATAAAGGCTACACCTTCCTCCTGGTTTCGCCACATCTTGAATTTGCCGACGACAGCAACTTCGGCAATATCGATGAGATTTACGAATATGCCAACGACCATGGCTACCGGTTTCTCTGCCTTACGGCTAGTACGGAGAAAGCCATCAAGCACTGGCAGGACATAACTGGAGCAGAATATCCCTTCTATGTCACAGACGAGACTACGCTGAAGACGATAATCCGCAGCAACCCAGGTCTTCTTCTGCTGAAGGACGGAACCATCATCCAGAAATGGAGCCACAACGATTTGCCTGACATGGCAGAGATTGGTGACAAGCCACTGGAGAAGACCGAGATAGGCAAGATGCCGGAAGTAAGTGCCGCCAAGAAGACAGCCGGCATCATCTCCTGGTTCATCATTCCACTGGTACTCCTCACCATTGCCGACCAGCTCTGGGCTTGGGGCGCCTGGATCAGAAAGAAAGAGAATTCGAACAGAATATTATCAACTTTTAAAAAGAAAAGAAAAATGAGAAAGAAAATTGTAGCAGGTAACTGGAAAATGAACATGAACCTGCAGGACGGTGTTGCTCTCGCTAAGGAGATTAACGAGGCATTGGTAGCAGACAAACCAAACTGCGACGTAGTAATCTGTACTCCATTTATCCACTTGGCTTCTGTAGCTCAGGTTTTGGATTCAGAGATTGTAGGTCTTGGTGCAGAGAACTGCGCAGACAAGGCTAAGGGTGCTTTCACTGGTGAGGTTTCAGCTGAGATGGTAAAGAGCACAGGTGCTCAGTATGTTATCCTCGGTCACTCAGAGCGTCGTCAGTACTATGGCGAGACAGCAGAGATCTTGAAGGAGAAGGTAGAGTTGGCTTTGGCTAACGGTTTGAAGGTTATCTTCTGCTGCGGTGAGACTCTCGAGGAGCGTGAGGCTGAGAAGCAGAACGAGGTTGTAAAGGCTGAGTTGGAAGGTTCAGTATTCCACTTGAGCGCTGACGCTTGGAAGAACATCATCCTTGCTTACGAGCCAATCTGGGCTATCGGTACAGGTAAGACTGCTACTTCTGACCAGGCTGAAGAGATGTTGGCATACATCCGCTCTATCGTAGCAGAGAAGTATGGCAACGAGGCTGCTGAGGAGACATCAATCCTCTACGGTGGTAGCTGCAAGGCTAGCAACGCACCTGAGCTCTTCGCTAAGCCAAACATCGACGGTGGTTTGATCGGTGGTGCTTCTTTGAAGGCTGCTGACTTCAAGGGTATCATCGACGCTTGGAAGAAGTAATCTCATAAGGATATTACATTTCCCGAAGGGATGCCTTCTTCCTGAAGTGCATCCCTTCATTCTTCATTACACCTTATTATATATAGAGAGAACTAAAAATAAGGTGTTGTTAAAAAACAAGACGACAAACATAAAAGGAATAGTCATGAAACAATTCGTCACATTATTGATTATGATCCTCTGCTCAACATTCACAGCTAATGCGCAGAACTACCTGGACCATCTCAAAAAGAAGGAACCGGGAAAGGGTGTTGTAACCGTGAACCAAAGTAAGGCGATTGATGAACTGGTAAACGGCAAACAAGTGATTCCACAAGACGACAAGACTAAGACTACCCCACAGAAAAAAGAAAAAGAGTCTGAAACTCAGCACAAGCAGGGTCCTGATTCCCTGAAGAAGACTGAGCCACAGCATCATGAGGCAACCCGAGAGAATGCCCACGTGAACAATGCCCAAAAGGCAGAGAACAAAAACGAAGAAACAGAGACACCTGTAGTGGATATGCGCAAGAAAGTGATGCGCAAGAGCTATAAGGTTACAGGATATAGAGTACAGGCTTTTGCTGGCGGCAATTCGCGTAACGACCGTCTGAAAGCAGAACAGACTGGCAATCAGCTGAAAGTTCATTTCCCTGAGCAGCCGGTTTATGTTCATTTCTACTCTCCAAGATGGATTTGCCGAATGGGCAACTTCCGCAGTTTAGCTGAAGCCCAGAAGATGCTTGCCAAGGTTCGCTCCCTGGGATACAGACAGGCATGCCTTGTAAAGGGACAGATTACGGTACAGTACTAGTTAATAGTTTATAGTTGATAGTTAACAGCTGATAGTTTACAGTTGATAGTTTACAGTTAACAGTTTACAGCATTGATGCCGTAGGCCTAACTATAAACTATTAATTATAAATTATAAACTTTTATGCCGTAGG